>CACRXD010000012.1_pt1 | contig 192358 bp, 192 predicted proteins | sample 5377101 | NCBI WGS metagenome assembly CACRXD01 (sample SAMEA6061844, study PRJEB28556) | metagenome
GCAGTGGACGCTGTTCTGGGGCGGCTTCGGCCGCAGCCGCGACAACGCCAGCGGCTGGCTTTACCTGCTGGCGCTGCTGGCCACGGTCATCCTGGCGCCCATCGCTGCCACCATCATCCGGCTGGCCATCTCGCGGGCGCGGGAGTACGAGGCGGACGCCACCGGCGCCCAGATCACGGGCATGCCCCTGTCGTTGGCCAGCGCCCTGGAGAAGCTGGAGGCCTACTCTCGGGGCCGGCCGCTGAACGTGCAGCCGGCGGCGTCGCACCTGTTCATCGTCAACCCGCTGCGGGGCCGGCGGGAGGGCGAGGAGGACCTGTTCGTCAGCCTGTTCCAGACGCACCCGCCGGTGCGCAAGCGCATCGAGCGCCTGTACGAGATCGCCCGCAAGATGGGCGTCTACGCGTAGGGCATAGCGCGAAGGACGAAGGGGCCACCCGACCGGGTGGCCCCTTCTTGTGCGTCCTCAGGCGTCGGTACCGGCGATGCCCAGCTCGCGGGCCACGGGCTTGAGGGCCTCGATGACGGTGGCGATGTGCTCGTCCAGGTCGACCCCCAGCACCTCCGCCCCCTTGACGATGATCTCCCTGTCCACCGCCCGGGCGAACCCCTTCTCCTTCATCTTCTTGCGCACGGCGGCAACGTCCACCTCGTGGATGCTCTTGCGGGGCCGGACCAGGGCCACCGCCACGATGAAACTGGCCAGCTCGTCCACGGCGTAGATGGCCCGGTCCATGGGCGTCCGCCGCTCCATGTCCAAATAGTCGGCGTGGCAGAGCACGGCGTGGACGATGTCCTCGGGCCAGCCCCGCTCCCGCAGGATGCGCGCCCCCTCCAACGGGTGCCGCTCCGGGTCGGGGTGCATCTCGTAGTCGAAGTCGTGCAGGAGGCCGACGATGGCCCAGCGCTCCTCGTCTTCACCGAACTTGCGGGCGTAGGCGCGCATGGCCGCCTCCACCGCCAGGGCGTGCTTGCGCAGCGACTCGCTCTGGGTGAACTCGCACAGGAGCTGCCAGGCGTCGTTGCGGGTGGGCCACCTTCGCTCCATCATCTCACCCTCTCCACCAGGGGCGAATAGACGAAGCCCCCGCCTTCGATGGCGTACCAGACGTTGCCCCTGCCCGCCTCCACCTCCTGCCCGCGGGCCTCGCCCACCACCCGCCGCCGCTCGCCCGGGTAGATGGCGCCCAGCACGGACGCCTCGGTGGTGGGGGCGGCGCGGACGTTCACCGCCTCCGACACGGTGATCTCGAAGGGCGCGACGGGCGTCACCGGAGCTGGCGAGGGGGTGGGAGTGGCCGAGGCGGGCGTGGGCGTGGGGCCGGGCACCACGGTGACGACGATGACGGTGGGGCTGCTCTGGGGCGCGGGCGAAGGGGCCACCGGCGGCGGCGCGCTCTCCCCGCCACCGCAGGCCACCGCGCCCAGGGCTAGGGCCAGGAAGAAGGCCCCTCTGCGCATGCCCCTCCGTCCTGCGCCTCCTCGGAGGGCCGACAGGCGACTAGCTGGGGACGCCGGTGGCGAGCATGAGGCCTTTGGCCAGGATCTCGCCTCCCAGCACCAGTGCCATTGCAATATACAACAGCCCGGTGGCCGATTGCATGGCCCTGATGCCGCTGGAGTCGTAGGCCATATAGGTGAAGAGGAGGGGAAGGGCCAGGCCGCCGGCTATGCGCAGCCAGAGGAAGGGGTTCTGTCCCAGGGGCATGTCCGGCCCGCCCGGGATAGCCTCCCTGGGCAGGGCCAGGTTGGGCGCCAGCAGCAGCGCCTGGACGAGCAGGGCCGCCAGCAGGAAGGCCGTAACTTCGCGCAGCGGGCGCTCGGGCAGCCGCGGCGTCACCAGGTACCAGTGGCCCAGCACCATGCCCAGTGAGACGCCGCCCGCCACCAGGCTGCCCACCGCCAGGGCCAGGAAGACGCCGGCATAGCCCCACGCCGGCGGCGAGAATACGCCAGCGAGCGCCGCCACCGTGCCCAGTCCGGCCAGCGAGGCCGCGCCGCCCAGGGCCAGGGCGAGCGGGCGGCCGGCAGTGAGGGTGGCCAGAAAATAGGCGGTGGACAGGCCCAGGGTGACGGCCAGGAGCAGGCGGGCCGGCCCGGCGTAGGCATCGTCGAGGGGGTAGCCCTCCACCTCAGCGGGTACCGACACCTTGAGAGCAGCCAGGAGGGCCAGGCCAGCGGTCACCGCTACCAGGGCAGCCGAGAACTGGACGAAGCTACGGGCCACATGCCCCCGCAGGTGAGCGCCCCACAGCACCCACAGGCCGCCCACGGCCAGCTCCACCAGCACCAGCAGGAGCGTGTAGGGCAGGGCCTCTGCGTTCATGGCGGCAAGACCAATTATCGGCCCGGCCCGAGAGAGGGTCAACGTGGCGTGAAGGCTTTCACGATGTCGCCGAGGCGGCGGAAGTCCTCGACTTGTCGTTGCCAGGGGCGGTGGTTGGCTGCCCGCGGCGAGGGGTGGTACAGGGGCACCAGCAGGCGCTCATGCCAGGGCAGCGCCTGGCCGGCATGGGCTCGCAGGGAATAGGCGTGGGGCTCGATGAGCCGGAGCGCCCCAAGGGCCACCTCGCCCAACGCTACCACCACCCGCGGCCGCACCAGCCCTATCTGCGCCCCCAGCCAGCGGGAACAGGCACGGACCTCGGCGGGCGCGGGGCGACGGTTGCGGCCGCCGCCGTCAGGATGGCAGAGGACGGCGTTGGTGACGAATACCTCCTCCCTCCTCAGGCCAGCCGCCGCCAGCAGTTCCTGGAAGCGTCGGCCCGACTGGTCGCTGGTGAAGGGGATGCCGGTGCGGGCCGCTCCCAGCCGTCCGGGGGCCTCGCCCACGAACATGACCGGCGCGTGGAGGGGGCCGTTGGCCTCGCCGAGCACGTGCACGTGGCGCATAGCCGGACAGTCGTAACAGGCCGACACCTGACGTTGGAGCTGGCGGAAGGCCTCTTCCCTGCCGTCCATTTCGCAGCCCATTTTGGCGCCGCACGGCGGCGACCGCCAAGTCGGTGAGCGCTGCAGGAACTCCTCCTGCAGTCCCCGGCGCCGCTGACAGTCCCCGGTTGCCTCGCCCCCCGCGGCTAATTAGAATATCTGTGCTAATGATGGCCATGGACAGCGACGAGAAGCTGCGGCTCCTGGGTGGTACGGAGGACCTGGACGAGGAGCGTCGGGCCTACTCGCCCGCCCATTCGCCCCAGATGCGCCAGGCGCCGGGGGCTGCCGGCATCTACTGGGCGGCGGCACGCGGCCGGCGTGTGCCCCTGCTGCGCGCCCTGCGCACCAACGTCTGCGAGCTGGACTGCCGGTACTGCGCCATCAATCGGCACCGCGACACGCGGCGAGCCTCCTTCCGGCCCGAGGAGCTGGCCCGCACCTTCATGCAGATGCACGAGCGGGGCATGGTGGCGGGCATCTTTCTCAGCTCGGGAGTGGCCGGGGGGCCCGACCGCACCGCCGAGAAGCTGATCGAGACCGTCGAGTTGCTGCGGGAGCGTTACCGCTACCGTGGCTACGTTCACCTAAAGGTCATGCCCGGCCAGTCGCCCGATTACATCCGACGCGCCTTTGAGTTGGCCGACCGCCTGAGCATCAACCTGGAAGCGCCGACGCCCGACCATCTGGCGCGGATCGCCCCCAGCAAGGACTTCTGGCGCGACCTGGTGGCCCCCATGCAGGAGGTGAAGCGGCTGCAGGCCAGGCACCCCGAGAAGCTGCGGGCCGGCCAGATCACCCAGATGGTGGTGGGAGCCGCCGGCGATAGCGACCGCGATATTTTGGCCGCCACCCAGTGGCTATACGACGAGCTAAGGATGCGGCGCGTGTACTACAGCGCCTACCGACCGGTCTGCGGCGAGGTGCTGGCCCCGCCGGCGTCCGACCTGCGCGAGCATCGCCTCTACCAGGCCGACTGGCTGGTGCGCTTCTACGGCTTTCGCCTGGAAGAGCTGCCCTTCGGGCCCGGAGGCTCCCTGCCCCAAGACATGGACCCCAAGCTGGCCTGGGCGCTGCGCCACCCGGAACTCTTCCCGGTGGAGGTGAACCGGGCTCCCCGGGAGTGGCTGCTGCGCGTGCCTGGCATTGGCCCCGAGAGCGCGCAGCGCATCGTGCGTCGCCGCCGTGAGGGGGCCATCCGCAGCCTGGAGGAACTGCGCGGCCTGGGGGTGGTGGTGCGTCGCGCCCTGGCCTTCCTGTTGCTGGACGGGCGGTACCTCGCCGACCGTGCTGCCGCCCGAGCGCTCTGGGCCAGGAAGCATGAAGAGGCCCCGCGACAGCTCTCGCTGCCCTGGGAGGCCGATCCCCTGGCCGCGGCAGCCGCCGTAGTCGGGCTGCGCGCTGCCTCCTGACCTCCCCTGCCTCCAGCCCGCGGCCTTTCTTACAATGGCGGTTGGTGATCGAGGAGCAGGAGTTCCTGCTGAAGGCGCTGCGCGAGGCCGGCGACCAGCTGCTGGAGGAGCTGGCTGAGCTGGGGGAGCCCGACCTGCGCCGCCGTCCCTGCCCCGATGAGTGGAGCCTCAAAGAGGTGATCGGCCACCTCCGCGACGCCCAGGCGCTGGCCCTGGAGCAGGTTCTGGCTATTCTCGACGGCCGGTCCCTGCCCCACCGCGACCTCGACCCGTTGCCCGAAGAGCGGGCCTATCGGGAGCAGGACTCGGGGGCCTTGCTGGCCGAGATGGCGCGGCAGCGGAGGCGCCTGATGTACCTGTTGTGGTCCCTGACGGACGACGAGTGGCGGCAGGCGGGCAGGCACCCCGTCCGGGGCGAGGTGAGCGTGGTCCAGCTGGTGCGGGAGCTCGCCCAGCACGACCTGGAGCACCTCTGGCAGGTGCGCCGCATCAAGTCGTCGGCGAGCGAGCCCCAAGATGGGATCGTCTAGGGGGCCGAGACGAAGGCTACCGTGTAGTAGATTTGCGAAGTGGCGTGGCCGGCATAGGCCAGGAGCTGACGGCGCAGGTGCCTGTGCTCCCGCTGCGCCTGGATCCGCTCCAGGTCTTCTAGATCGGCCACCTCGATGATGATGAGGCGCTTGGAGTCATCGGACAGGATGGTGCCCAGGACCTGGACGGCCCTCACCCCTGGCTGAGAGACCCAAAAAGGCACCGCCCTTTGGCTCAGGAATTCGTCCAGGTTCTCTTCCTCCCCGGGGACTGCATCGCAAGAGATGATGTAGTAGAGGCTCACGAGCACCACCCCTCCCCGCGCCCAGCACGCACCGGTGCCTCTCTACACCATGCAGCAAAGTCCCCGCCGCTCATGGGCGGTGTCTCACCCCCCGTCCTGGCCCTGAAATCCGGATAAAGCTTTACTGAAGCTTAATTCTTACCTCGACAGCAGGTCAATAAGGGCGGAGAACCCGGTGCCCGTGTAGCGACTACGGCCGCGGATACGGGGCGGATCCTAACCGGAATATGTCCAGCCGGTTACTTCGGAGCTGAGGATGGGCCCGTAGCGGCGAACGTCGCCGTCCACCACCCTGCCTATGACCAGGACGTGGTCGCCAACTGCCACCTCCTGCTCGGCCTCGCACTCCAGCCAGGCCACTGCGTCATCCAGGATGGGGCAGCCGGTCCGGCCGCGGGAGTAGGGGATGCCTTCCAGCTTGCGGTAGACCCGCTGGGCCTCGTCTTCGGGGCGCCCTTCCACCTTGGCGGCGTAGTAGGGCTGGGCGAACTTGCGGGCCAGCTCCACATCGGCATCCTCGGTGCCGAGCATGTTGACGCTGAAGGCGCCGGTGGCGCGCACGTTCTCGAGGGTGCGGGCATCCCGCTCCAGGGCCACCAGCACCAGCCGCGGGCGAAAGGAGACCTGCATCACCCAGTCGGCCATCATGCCGTTGACCTCGCCGCCCTTGTGGGAGCCGATGATGTAGAGGCCGTAGACCATCATCTCCAGGGCGTCGGCGATGGGGTCGCGCTCCTTTTTGGGCGGCAAGGGCCTGTCCTGCTCCACGGCTGTCACCTACCCTTTCCCTTCCGCCACCAGCTCCGCCACCAGGTCGTAGTTGCTGTGGGTGGGCACCAGATAGACGCCGGCGGCGCGGCCGCGGCAGAGCTCCATCACCTCGCGGGCCATGGCCTTGCCCTCCTGGGGGGCATCGGGCCCGGCCCGGCGCAGGCGCTCGCGCACGTCCTCGGGTATGTACATGCCGGGCACTTCCCGGTGCAGGCGCTGGGCGTGCTCGTAACTGTGCAGGGGCAGGACGCCCACGATGATGGGCCGCTTGAAGGGGGCCGCTTGCTCCAGGAAGCGCTCGAGGCGGTCGGGGTCGAACACGTTCTGGCTCACGAAGAAATGGGCGCCGGCCTCCACCTTGCGCCGCATGAGGCGTATCTCGGGGCCCAGGGGGTCGGCGTTGGGGTTGCAGGCAGCGCCAATGAAGAAGCTGGCCTGTCTGCCGATGGGCCGGCCCGTCCAGTCCAGGCCATCGTTCAGGAGCTTCAGTATGCGCACCAGCCCCACGGCTGACACGTCCCATACGCCGATGACGTCCTTGTAGCCGCCCAGCTCCGGCGGGTCGCCCCGCAGGCAGAGGACGTTGCGCACTCCGAGGGCATGGCAGCCCACCATATCGGAGTGGATAGCCATGGCGTTCCGGTCGCGCGTGGTGTAGTGCATGACCGTCTCGATGCCCACTTCGCGCTGGATGAGGAGGCAAAGCGCCCAGGGGCTCATGCGCACGCGAGCGGTGGGGGAGTCGCCCACGTTGACGGCATCGGCCCCGGCCTCCTTCATCAGGGCGGCGGCCCGGATGGCGCGGCGGGCGTCCAGTCCCACGGGGGGGTCGATCTCGACGCTGACTACGAACTGGCCCACTGCCAGCTTCTCCCGCAGGGTGAGGGGACCGGTGGCCAGGGCGGCCTCCGGCCCGGTCGAGATCAGCGGGTCGTCCATAGCGGGATGGTATGTTAAGCCCTGGCGGGCGCTGGGGCAATATGCCGTGCCTCGCCCTTGCGCCAAGGGCGCTGCCGATGACATCATCAGCCCCGGAGGTCATGCCCGTGGAAGCCTATTTCTACGAGATGCGGGGCTGAACCACCTGCCAGCGGGCGAGAGAGTTCCTCTCGCAGAAGGGCGTGCGCGTGATATCCAGGGACTTCTTCAGGGAGAGGCTGACTGAGGAGGAGCTACGCCAGCTGCTGGGCGATACGCCGCCAGCGGAGGCCTTCGCCTGGCGCAGCCCTCGCGCCAGGGCTATGGGCCTCGACCCGGCCAGCCCGCCCCCGCCGGAAGAGCTGTTGCGTCTGATGCTGAAGGTGCCCCACCTCATTCGGCGACCGGTCATCAGGCTCGGGGAGCGCACCTTCTTCGGCTTCGACCGCCGGGCCCTGGAAGAGGCCCTCGCCCGGATGGAGCGATGAGGCGGAGGCCGCCGCGCGAGGGACAGGCCGCTGCCGATGGCTCCGCCCTGGAGGCGAGGGTGGCCGAGCGCCTATGCTACTCTCTGGCCTTCTACCGGGAGGGGGAGCTGGTGGGACGGGCCCAGCTACACTGGCACGACGGCGCGACGGCCGACATCGTGGACCTCTACGTGGTGCCCGAATGGCGTGGCCAGGGGCTGGGCAAGGCCATCGTCCGCCAGTGCGTGGCGGTGGCCCGCACCCTGGGAGCGCGGCTGATCACTGCCCACACATCGCCCCACAACCGGCCAGCGTACCGGGCGTTCGTGGCCCTGGGCTTCCGGCCCAGGGACGAAGAGCAGCACCTGGAACTGCCGCTGGAGTAGGCGACCGACATGAGCCAGGAGCGCCCAGGGGCTTGACACAAGCGTGTTACTTGCATATGGTTGCAACAGATAGTCCTGGCGTTGGCAGAGGCTTTCAGCGCCGATGAGCTGTGAGACGGAGACGGTCAAAGTCCTGAGGCGGGCAGGCCAGAAGGTGACGCCCCAGCGCATGCTCATCCTCTCTGCGCTGCGCCATGCCCGCCGACACGTCACCGCTGCCGAGATCCTGGAGGAGGTGCGGAGGCAGTACCCCTACGTCGACGCTTCCACCGTCTACAGGACCCTGGCAGCGGCCAGGGAGCTGGGGCTGGTGAGCGAGGCCCACATGGGCCCCGAAGTCCAGTTCGAGTGGACGGGCGAAGACCGTCACCATCACCTCATCTGCCGAGGCTGCGGGCAGGTGAGCCGGCTGGACAACTCCTACCTGGACGGGCTCGCCACCGCCCTGCTGGAGGACCACGGCTTCGTGGCCGACATCGACCACTTCGCCATCTTCGGCCTCTGCCGTCAGTGCCGGGGCCAGCACGAGTAGGAGGTCAGCCATGCCCCCTCCTCGTCTCTCGAGGCCCTGGTGGCCCATCGCCTTTCTGTTGTTGGGCGCTGCCCTGGTGGCCTGCGGGGGTAGTGGCCTCTCCTTCGACGAGTCTTCGGGTCGCCTCAAGGTCGTGAGCAGCGTCTCTCCCATCACGAGCATAGTGGAGAACATCGGTTGCGGGCGCATAGACCTCATTGGCGTGATTCCGGAAGGGGAGGACTCTCACACCTATGAGCCGCCGGCAGCCGTGGCCAGGGCCCTCTCCCAGGCCGACCTGGTCATCCTCAACGGCCTCTTCCTGGAGGAGCCCCTGCTGGACATGGCCGAGGCCAACAAGCGCCCCGACGCGGAGATCGTGCTCCTGGGCGACCAGGCCATCACCCAGGGGCAGTGGAAGTTCGACTTCAGCTTCCCCCGCGAGCAGGGGAAGCCCAATCCCCACCTGTGGCCCAGCGTGCGCCTGACCATGCGTTACGCCGAGATAGTCAGGGACGCCCTGGTACGCAAGGACCCGGCCAACCGCGATTACTACGAGGCCAACTACCGCGCCTTCCTCCAGCGGCTGCAGGAGCTGGACAGGGCCATGGCCGAGGCCGCGGCCACCGTCCCGCCCCAGAACCGCAAGCTGTTGACCTACCACGACTCCTGGGCCTACTGGGCCGACGACTACGGCTTCCAGGTCATCGGCGCCATCCAGCCTTCGGACTTCTCGGAGCCTTCCGCCCAGGAGGTGGCGCGGCTGATAGACCAGATACGCCAGGAGCGAGTGCCGGCCATCTTCGGCTCGGAGGTCTTCCCCAGTCGCGTCCTGAACCAGATCGCCCGTGAGACGGGCGCCAGATACGTCACCGACCTGGCCGACGACGACCTGCCTGGCAAGCCCGGCGACCGTATGCACTCCTATATCGGTCTGATGGTGCAGAACATGAAGGCCATGATTCCGGCCCTCGGCGGCGATGCCAGCGCCATGGACCGGGTTGACCCGGGGCTGGTCTGCCGCGACGGGAGCCACGCCCGCTACTGAGGCGATATGCTCCACCCCTTCCCTCACGAGCCGCGCGGCGAGACGCCCCTGGTGGAGTTCAGGGGCGTCACCTGCGGCTACGGCGGCACCACCGCCCTGGTGGACGTGAGCGTCAGCATCTGGGAAGGGGAGTTCGTGGGGCTGCTGGGGCCCAGCGGGGCGGGAAAAACGACCTTCCTGCGGGCTATCCTGGGGGCGGTGGAGATCTACCGCGGGCAGGTGCTGGTGGAGGGAAGGCCCCACCACCGCGGCCGTGCACCGGCGGGGTACGTGCCCCAGGTGGAGACGGTGGACTGGAACTTCCCGGTGACGGTGGAACAGGTGGTGCTGATGGGCTTCGCCGGCCGCGGCTGGCTGCCCTGGGCCGGCAGGGAGGAGCGGGAGCGGGCCCGCGCCGTGATGGAGCGGCTGGGCATCGCCCACCTGGCGGGCAGGCATATCCGGGCCCTCTCCGGCGGGCAGCAACAGCGGGCCTTCCTGGCCCGGGCCCTGGTCTCCTCGCCCAGGCTGCTGCTGCTGGACGAGCCCACCGCCGGGGTGGACATCAAGACCCGGGACGACATGCTGCACCTGCTGCACGAGCTGAACCACGATGGCACCACCATCGTCCTCACCACCCACGAGATAAACGCCGTGGCTGCCCACCTGCCGAGGGTGATCTGCATAAACCAGCGAGTGGTGGCCGATGGGCCGCCGGCGCAGGTCTTCACGCCGGAGGTAATGTCCCGTACGTACGGCGCGCCCATGACGGTGGTCCACCACGAGGGCCTGGTGCTGGTGGCCGAGCGGCCCCACCGCTACTACGAGGAGCACCTGGCCAGGAGCCGTGCCAGCGAGGGGGACGGCGATGCTTGAGCCCTTCGCCTACGACTTCTTCGTGCGGGGCTTCGTCGTAGCCGGGCTCGTGGGCGCCCTGTGCGGCCTGATGGGCGTCTACGTGGTGCTGCGGCGCATGAGCTACATCGGCCACGGCCTCTCCCATGCCATGCTGGGCGGCGCGGTGGTGAGCTACGTCATGGCCTTCAACTTCTACCTGGGCGCCGGGCTGTGGGGTTTCCTCTCGGCGCTATTGATCAACACCACCGTCCAGAGGCGCCGCATGCTGGGCGCCGATGCCGTCATCGGCGTCATCACTACCGCCAGCTTCGCCGTGGGCGTGGCCCTCATCAGCCGCTATCGCACCTTCACCCGCAACTTCGAGGCGGCCCTGCTGGGCGAGATCCTGGGCATCCAGCCGCAGGACCTGCTGGCGGTGGCGGTGATGACAGTCCTGGCGGCCGTGTTCGTCTTCTTCTGTTACCGGCGGCTGCTCTTCGTCACCTTCGACCCCGAGGTGGCGGGATACTACGGCGTGCCGGTGCAGTGGCTGGACTCGCTCTTCGCCCTGGCCCTGGCCGGAACCATCGTCGTCTCCATGCAGGTCATCGGCGTGACCATGCTGGTGGCGGCGCTGGTCATCCCGGCGGCCACCGCTCGCCTGCTGACGGACAGCTTCCACCGGCTGGTACTGCTGTCGGTAGGCATCGGCGCGCTGTCGGGAGTGGCGGGGGTCTACATGAGCTACTATCTGGACATATCGTCGGGGGCCAACGTGGTGCTGGTGACCACTGGGGCCTTCGCGCTGGCCTACGCCTGGTCGGCCCTGCGCCACCGCCTGGCGGCCATCCAGGGCCTGCGGGCGCTGGACTAGCCGGCGGCGCCGGGCGAAGACGCAGCTCTTCAGTCACCTTCCTCTCGTGCCCTTCATGCTCTCATGGCGTCTTGCCGGGTTGCACTGGCCGTTCGTTATCCTGAATGGACGGGAGGGATGTGGAGGTGGCGGAGCGCACGGTGCCCGAAGGCGCTGTGGCCCTCCTGGAGGAAGTGGCCCGCAGCGCCCCCAGGCTCGAGCCGGTGCCCACCGGTGTCCCTGGGCTAGACGATCTCTTCTTCGTCACCGAGTGGTCCGATGGCCGCCCTGTCCAGAGGCCTCTGGGCGGCATCCCCAGGTATAGCGTCCTGCAGGTTACTGGTGTCTCCGATACGGGCAAGAGCCTGATGGCGGAGCAATACGCGTTGACCCAGGCTGCCCGAGGCGAGACCTGCTGCCTGGTGACGCTGGAAAGCCCCGCCTCGTTCGCTGCCCTGGGACTGCGGCAGCGGGCCCAGGCCATGGGCATAGACTTCGAAGCCGTCCAGGAACGCGTCGTTATCGTGGATGGTGCCAGCCACAGCGTCATCGTCCAGGACCTGCCCACCTTGTTCGATACACTGGCCCACGCCATCCGCACCTATCGAGTGCGGCATGTAGTCATCGATTCCCTCACCGGCCTCTACGAGGCGCGGGAGATGCTGGCACGAGACGTGGTCCGGCCTATCTTCAACTTCCTCAAGAAATGGCGGCAGACAGCCCTGCTCATTTCGCAGAAGCGCAGCGGGCATGAGGCCATGACCGCTGAGGCGGCAGGGGGCTACGCCGTGGGCCACATCCTCGATGGCACCCTGGTGCTGGCCAAGCAGGCCGTCCTGACCCAGCAGCAGGCCCGGCTCTACGGCGTCCCGGTGGGCGAGACGGTGCGGCTGTTCCGCATCGATGGCTGCCGTCTTTGCGGCCACGACACCTCCACCCACCTCATGGAGATAACGCCGACAGGGCTGGTGCGTATCGGGCCGAGGCTGTCGGAAATCGGGAAGGGAGGGGAAGACGGTGGTTGAGGTGACGCCTCAGGTGCATGACCTCGACCAGCGGGCCATGCAGGTGTTCCTCAAGGCCATCGACGTGCTGGGTGGCCCCCGCTCCCTGGTGGAGCGCCGTCGCCTGACCTGGCTCCCCAGCCTGATGGAGGCAGCCTATGCCGTTGTCCTGAGGGAGGAGGGACACAAGACGGCCGACGAAATCGCCTCCTTTCTCGGCCTGAGCGGCGCTGCCGTCCGCAGCCTTCTCGCGTCCCAGCCGGAGGCGGTGGAGGAGCGGCTGAAGGGTGAACTCGGGGAGGAGCAGCGGGTACACGTGGCCGGCGGCCTGGCCAAACTGGCCTACCGGGCCCTCCGCCAGGAAGAGGAGCAAGCCGCCCGATAGGGACTCCGCGCCCTGGACTAGGCCCCGGCACCGGGCGGCGGGCCTAGGATCTCGATGCCGTGTTCCCGGGCGATGGCCGTGAGCCGCTCCGCGTCCACCGGCGCTGGCGGGGGTAAGGTATGCTCGCGGGCTGGCTCGCCCACGGCCCGCACGAAGTCGACGAAGCCCGACGGTGCCGAGAAGGTCAGCACTCGCGCCCCGGCCTCGCCCGTTTGCAGGGCGTGGGGGACGCCCCTGGGGGCGAACACCCACGAACCGGGGCCGGCCGTGAGCTGCTGCCCGCCGCACTGGACGTGGAGCTGGCCTTCCAGCACGTAGAATGCCTCGTCGTCGGTGTGGTGGACGTGCAGAGGGGTGCCGTAGTGGGCCGGCATCTGCTGGTCGATGAGGGCGAAGCGGCCCTCGGTCTCCCCGCCCCCGGCCTTGACCACCATGAGGGTACCCAGGAACCAGATGGATTCCCCTTCGTCCCTGTCGAGCCAGTAGGCCCTGCCTGCGGCGTCCATTCGTCCGTCCTCCTCTCGATCTCTCGATACAATAGGCCGATTCTAACACATGGGCTGCAGGCGGGCGAATCGCTAGTGACGCCAAACTGGCTGGTGTATATTATCGGCGCGGGTGGGCCGCGGCAGCGGGCGCTGCGGGAGGGATCCCCTGTCCAGGCTGTGGTTGGTAGGCATCGGGGCTGCCTTCGTAGCCCTGCTGGGGGTTGGTCTGGGCCTGGCCCTCACCCTGGACCGCACCCGGGGACTACTGCCCTCCGACCGTCCCGAGGGCGTCGTCCAGCGCTTCCTGATGGCTGTGGACGACGGCCGCTTCGAAGAGGCCTACGGCTACCTCACCGCCCAGTCCAGGGCCGACTGCGCCTTGCAGGAGTTCATGCACGTTGCCTCCCTCCATCGCGGCTATGGAGAGACGACTGTGTCCCTGGACAGGGTGGACGTGACGGACAGCCAGGCCACGGTCTGGGTCAGGCACGAAGAGAACGCCCCCTTCGGTGTCTACGGGTTCCGGGAGGCGTACCGGTTGGTGCTGGAAGAGGGGCAGTGGCGCATTGAGGCCAATCCTAGCTTCTCGCCGGCGAAGTCGTGGTGTCCTCCCAGACCTCCGGCACCCGCGCCCGTCCCGGTACCCCAGCAGTAGGAGGCAGGACGGTGGTCTGGGTCGGTATCTACTCGTTTCTGCCGTTGCTCCTGCTGCTGGCCACAGTGACTGTCATAGTGGCGGCAGTAGTCGCCTCGAGGCGGCGCCACGAGCTGGAGGAGGGCCTGCCCGGCCAGCAGCGGGAGGCCCTGGTCAGGCGGCTCTATCTCTACCTGGCCGCTTTCGCCTCTCTGGCCGTGGCCGCCGTGGGGCTGTCGCTGGTTATCGCCTACGTGCTGGATACGGTCTTCGAGCCGCCTCTGGCAGGGGCGCGCCGCGGCACCCTGGCCCTGGGGCTGGTGCTGGCCCTGGTCTGGGGCCTTTCCTGGCTGTGGCACTTCGGCCGCCTGCAAGCGCTCCTACAGTACGACCCCGACGAGGCTGACTCCTTCCTGCGCCAGGGTTACCTCCACGCCGTGCTGGTGGCGGCGGCCGGCACCGCGACCTACGGGCTGGCCGACAGCCTGCGCCAGGCCTTCGGCGCCCAGGACTTCCGCGGCATCTCCATCGGGCTGCTGGCCGTCTGGGGCGGCGTATGGGCATACCACTTCTGGCTGACGAGGGCCGCGCCGGGAGCGCAGCCGGGCAGCCCCGGCCACGGCCTCTATCTGCACCTGGTCTCCCTGGGCTCGGTGGTGGCCACCGGTGTGGGGGTGGGCGTGCTGCTCTACTTGGTTCTGGACGAGGCCTACGACCGCCTTCTGGAGCCCGAGGGGCCGGTGCTGCTGGGCCGCAGCCTGTGGCAGCCGGCCCGTGACTACGTGGCCCTGACCATCAGCGGTGGCCTGCTCTGGGCCTCCCACTGGCCCCTGGCCCGCGCCGGCTTCCGCGGCTGGTGGGTGCGGCACCTGTACCTCTACCTGTTCGCGTTGCTGGGCGGGGCGACCACCTGTTTGGTGGCGGCAGTCATCGCCCTGGGCGGCACCCTGGCCTGGGCGCTGGGCTCAGTGGAGACTAACGCGGAGGCCCACTTCCAGTTCGTGGCCGGCACTGCCGCCGCCCTGGTGCTGGGGGCGGCCCTGTGGGCCTATCACTGGCTGGAGGTGCAGGGCGAGCAGGCCGAGCTCGGGGCCCTCGCCGCGGCCCGCCGCACCTATGACTACCTGATGGCCACCCTGGGACTGGGAGCGGTGGCAGCGGCCCTCATCGTGCTGGCATCCCTGGCCGTCAGCGCCGGCGTGGAGGCGGCGGACCCACGGGCGCTGGACCAGGACTGGTGGCGGGGGCGGCTGGCTGTGGCCCTTGCTCTGGCAGTCGTGGGGGTGCCTGCTTGGGCCCTCCACTGGTGGCAGCGGCAGTCCCGCGTCGCCGACCCGGAGGAGCGGCAGGCTGCCTCTCGTCGCCTTTACGTGCGGGCGGCGGCCGTGGCCTCGCTGCTGGCAGGGCTGGGCGGTTTGAGCCACTTTCTCTACGTGCTGCTGGACGCGCTGCTGGAGGGCAGGGCCGTGCGCGAGGTCTTCGCCGATGGGCAATGGTCGCTGGGCGTGCTGACGGCGGCGGCTGCCCTGGGGCCATACCACTGGCTGGTTATGCTGGAAGACCAGAGGCGCTCGCCGGCAGCGCCAGCGGCGCGTCCGGTCAAGGCCATAACTGTGCTGGTGCCGCAGGGGGGTGATGCCTTCGTGCGCGGCCTCGAGGCCCGGCTGGGGGCTCGGGTCAGGGTCCTGTTCCGGGCCGACCCGGGCGTGGGCCTCCCGCTGGTATCTGCGGAGACGCTGGGCGAGGTGGCCGACCGCGTGGCCCAGGCGGCGGGCCCTCGGGTGCTGGTGGTGGCCGATGCCGAAGGTGTCCGGGTCTACTCTTACTAGGCCCCCAGCCCCTCGTCCGCCCTATAATGGAAGCGTGGACTGGGCGGTGCCGTCCAGGGCGCCGCAGGGGGTACGGTAATGCTGGCCCACGAGACGCGTCAGGTGCTGGAGGCGGCCAGGGAGGCCTGGGCCCGCGGGCGGCGGGTGGCCCTGGCCACCGTCGTGCGCGTGTTCGGCTCCGCCTACCGCCGCGAAGGGGCCAAAATGCTGGCCCACGAAGACGGCTCCGCCACCTGTATGATCTCCGGCGGTTGTCTTGAGCCGGAGGTAGTGGAGGTGGCCAAAGGCGTCATCGCCACCGGCTCCCCGCGCCTCGTCCGTTACGACTTGGACGAGGACGTGATGTGGGGCCTGGGGCTGGGCTGCGGTGGGGCGGTGGAGGTATATATCGAGCCGCTGGAGGAGGGCTCGCTGCTCGCCCGCTGGCTGGAGCTACAGGCCGAGGGCGAGAGCGCCGTCCTGGTTACTCCGCTGGAGGGTGGCGAAGGACGCCTCCTCTTGCGGGAGGACGGCCCGCCCGAGGGCGCTCTGGCGCCGTCCGAGCTGGCCAGGGCAGCTCACGAGGCGGCCGCCTCGCTCCTGGACGAGTCGTCGCCGCGGGCGCACATGCGGGCGGTGGAGGGGGCGCAGGTATTCTTCGATGTGAGCGTACCCCCGCCAGAGCTGGTGGTGTTCGGCGCTGGACACGACGCCATACCGCTGGTCGCCCAGGCCCAGACGCTGGGTATGCGGGCCACGGTGGTGGACGCCCGTCCTGCCTACGCTACCCCCGACCGGTTCCCGGGGGCGCGCATCGTCCTGGCCCATCCGCAGGAGTTCCCCGAGCGCGTACGCCTCACCCGCCATTCCTATGTGGTCATCATGAACCACCACCTGCAGCGAGACCAGGCCTGCCTGGCCTACGTGCTGGACTCGCCAGCCCCGTACATCGGCATGTTGGGGCCGAGGAGCCGCTTCGAGAAGCTGCTGGATGCCCTGGCCAGGGAGGGCCGGCAAGTGGGGCCGCAGGACCTGGAGCGGGTGCGAAGCCCCGTGGGCCTGGACATCGGCGCCGAGGCGCCCGAGGAGGTGGCCGTTAGCATCCTGGCCGAGGTGCTGGCGGTGCAGCGGGGCTTCCCGGGCGGGCCACTGCGGCAGCGGCAGGGCCGCATCCACCAGCCGCAGACGGCCTAGCGGCCGCTGCCGGGGGCACCGGGCCGGCGCGGCGCCCGGGACAGGGGAAGTCGCCCGAGGCGGCGGGCCAGGGCTTCCAGGCTGGCCAGGCTGTCGGCGGGCAGGAAGTCGTCCACGTAGGGCAGGGCGGCCTGCATGCCCCGCGTCAGGGGCTGGTAGCCGGGCAGGCCCAGCAACGGGTTCAGCCACAGGAGACGGTGGCAGCGCTTCTGCAGCCTCTCCATCTCCGCTGCCAGTAGCTCCGGCTCGCCCTGGTCCCAGCCATCGCTGATGATGACGACCACGGCCCCCCGGCCCAGCACTCGCTTGCCCCAGTGGCGGTTGAAGACATGCAGGCAGTGGCCGATGCGCGTCCCCCCCGACCAGTCGGGCACGGTGCGGCCCAGCGCGTCCAGGGCCAGGTCGGGGTCACGCTGGGCCAGCATGGGCGTCACGCGAGTGAGGCGACTGCCGAACAGGAAGACCTCCAGGGGCTGGCCGCTGGCCTGCACCAGGGCGTGGAGGAAGAGCAGCAGCATGCGCGTGTAGCGCTCCATGGAGCCGGAGATGTCGGCCAGCACCACCAGCCGGCGGGGCCGCAGCGAGGGCTCCCGCCAGGCCAGGGAGAGGGGCTCGCCGCCGTGGCGCAGGTTGCGGCGCAGTGTCCGGCGCAGGTCGGGGCGCCGCATGCGGCCGCTGGATCGCAGCCGTCGCGTCCGCCTGGGCGGCAGCGCCCAGCGCAGGCCGCGCACCAGCCGCTGCAGCACTGCCATCTCATCGGGCGAGCACTCCTCAAAGCGACGGTGGCGCAGCACGTCCAGCGGGCTGTAGCTGAAGGAACGGTCGGACAAGGGTAGCTCCTCCTGCCCGTGGTCGTCCCCGCGGCGCCAGGGCACCAGCGGCGCCTGGGCTACCAGGGGCCTGCTCGGGCGGAAGGGCCGGGCTGTCCGCTCCAGTACTAGGGGGCGGGCATCGCCAGCGAGCCCGAAGAAGAGGTCGAAGACCCTCTCGAAGGGCTCGATGTCCTCGCGGCGGCAGACCAGGGTAGCCCGGGCGGCCAGGCGAAACGTCTCCCTGTCCAGGGAGGGCAGCGAGTCCAGGGCTCGGGCCAGGGCGGTCACCTGCTCGGGGGTGACCAGCACGCCCTCGCTGCGCAGGGCACGGGCGAAGCGCACCAGGTACGAAAGCAGCCTGCCGGACATATCAGGCCAGGGCCTCGGGGCGAGCCAGCGCCCGCTCCAGCAGCCCCTGCCGCAGTGCCTCCCTCACCCGCTGCAGGTCGTCGTGGTACTTGAGCAGGGCCCCCAAGGTCTCCTCGACCACCTCGGCCGTCAGGGTGCCATGGTCCAGGGCCAGCAGGGCCGCCGCCCAGTCCAGCGTCTCGGCCACGCCCGGGGACTTGTACAGGTCGAGCTCTCGCACCGTCTGGGCGAAGGCGACGACCTGCCTCGCCAACCTCTCCGGTGCCCCGGGCACCTTGGCCAGGACGATAGCGTATTCCTTCTCGAAGGACGGATAGTCTATCCAGCAGTACAGGCAGCGGCGCTTGAGGGCGTCATGCACCTCGCGGGTGCGGTTCGAGGTCACCACCACCACCGGCGGCACCTGGGCGCGAATGGTGCCCAGCTCCGGCACCGTCACCTGCCAGTCGCCCAGGACCTCCAGCAGGAAGGCCTCGAACTCCTCGTCGGCCCGGTCCAGTTCGTCGATGAGCAGGACAGGCGGCAGGCCGTCGCTGGCCTCCAGGGCCTGGAGGAGCGGGCGCCTGAGGAGGAACTCCGGACTGAAGATGTGGCGTCGGATCTGGCCCTTGTCCCGCTCGCCGGCTGCCTCCAGCAGCCGCACTTCCAGGAGCTGGCGGGTGTAGTCCCACTCGTAGACGGCGCTCTGGAGATCGAGCCCCTCGTAGCACTGAAGGCGGATGAGGCGCGCCCCTAGCGCCTGGGAGAGGGCCAGGGCCACGGCTGTTTTGCCCACGCCGGGCTGGCCTTCTAGGAAGAGCGGGCGCTCGAGTTTGAGGGCTAGGTACACGGCCACCGCCAGCGCCCGGTCGGCGATGTACCCCACCGACTCCAGGGCCTGCGCCACCTCCTCAGGGGAGGCGAACCTGTCCCGAGTCCGCAGCGGCGTTCCTTCCATGCACTCCTAGATTATTACACAGGGGCCCCGCCTGTGGCAGGGCCCCTGGTCTTCGTCGTCGTCGCGCCCGCTAGCCGGCGGCCCGCTGCCAGGCCCGCAGGAGGGCCCGGCGGCAAAGGGCCTGACAGAGGGCGGCCCGGTAGTCGGCCGAGGCGAAGGGGTCGGAGAGGAGCTGACCGGGATCGAAGGCCCCCTCTACGGCGGCCCGCACCGTGGCCTCGTCCAGGGCCTTGCCCGCCAGCGCCCCTTCCACTCGCTGGGGCCGGAAGGCGCTGGCGGCGGCGCCGGTGACACCCACCCGCACCTGGCGGGCCACCCCGCCCTCGGCCTGGACCACAGCCGCCACGCCGACGACAGCGTAGCCCGAGGCCGGGTGAGGGAACTTCTCGTAGGCCCAGCCCCAGCCCTGGCCCAGGGCTGGCACCTGAATCTCCGTCAGCACCTCGCCCTGCTCCAGCGCGGTGGCGAACAGCCCCTGGAAGAACTGGTCGGCGGGGATGCTGCGCTGGCCTCTGGGACCTGCGGCCACGATGGTGGCCCCCAGGGCCAGCACCGCCGCCGGATAGTCGGCCCCCGGGTCGGCGTGGGCCAGGGAGCCGCCGATGGTGCCACGGTTGCGCACTGGCGGGTCGGCCACGTGGGCCGCCACCTCGGCCAGGAGGGGCAGCTCCGAGAACTCTATCTCGCGGTGGGTGGTCATGGCACCCACGGCCCAGCCCCCGTCCTGGCGCCGGATGCCCCTCAGCTCCGGTATGCGGCCGATGTCGATGAGGGCGGGCGGCGAGGCCAGCCTCAGCTTCATGGCCGGTATCAGGGAGTGGCCGCCAGCCAGGAGGCGCGCCTCCGGCTCCCGCTGCAGCAGGGAGATGGCCTCGGCCACTGAACTGGCGCGGTAGTAGCGAAAGCTCGGCGGGTACATGCCTTTCCTCCTATCCCTGGCGGGCCCTGGCCTCCTGTATGGCCCTCCAGACCCGGGGCGGCGTCAGGGGCATGTCCAGGTGGCGGATCCCCAGAGGCGCCAGGGCGTCCACCACGGCGTTGACGATGCAGGGGCTGGCGGCGATGGTCCCTGCCTCGCCGATGCCCTTCGCCCCCAGCGGGTTGTGGGGGCAAGGCGTGACCTGTACCTGCGTCTCGAAGGAGGGCAGGTGACTCGCCCGGGGCATGGTGTACTCCATGAAGGAGGCGGTGATGGGCCGGCCGTCCTCGTCGAACTGCCCCCACTCCAGGAGGGCCTGGCCGATGCCGTGGGCGATGCCGCCGTGCACCTGGCCGTCGAACACCAGCGGGTTTATGATGTTGCCGGCGTCGTCCACCGCCACGTAGCGCAGGATCTTCACCTGCCCCGTGTCGGGGTCCACCTCCACCACCGACACGTGGGTACCGAAGGGGAAGGTGAAGTTGACCGGGTCGTAGAACCCCGAGGCCTCCAGCCCTGGCTCCATCCCCTCGGGCAGGTTGTGGGCCAGGTAGGCCTGTAGCGCCACCATGGGCCACTCGATGGACCGGTCGGGCACGCCCCGCACGCTGAACCTGCCGTCCCGGAACTCGATGTCCTCGGGGGCTGCCTCCAGCAGGTGGGCGGCGATGCGGCGCGCCTTGTCCTTGACCTTGTTCAGGGCCACCACGATGGCGCTGCCCCCCACCGCCAGGCTGCGGCTGCCGTAGGTGCCCATGCCCATGGGCACCGCCTCGGTGTCGCCGTGCACCACCTCCACATCGTCCAGGGAGACGCCCAGTTCCTCGGCCACGATCTGGGCGAAGGTGGTCTCGTGCCCCTGGCCATGGCTGTGGCTGCCGGTGAAGACTGTCACCCGCCCGGTGGGGTGCACTCGCACCAGGGCGCTTTCCCACAGGCCTGCCTGTGCCCCGAGCTGGCCGACGAGCTTGGACGGGGCGACGCCACAGGCCTCGATGTAGCAGGCTATGCCGATGCCGATGTAGCGTCCCTGCTTCCTGAGCTCTTCCTGTTCCTGGCGCAGCCGTTGGTAGTCCGCGGCGGCCAGGGCCTTCTCCAGGGCCCCCTCATAGTTGCCCGAGTCGTACACCGAGGCCACGGGCGTCTGGTAGGGGAAGGCGTCGGCAGGGATGAAGTTGCGGCGGCGTATCTCTGCCGGGTCCATGCCCAGCTCGCGGGCGGCCACGTCCATCAGCCGTTCGATAACGTAACAGGCCTCGGGGCGGCCGGCCCCGCGCAGGGCATCGATGGGCACCGTGTTGGTGAAGACGCCGGTAACGTGGCAGTAAATGGCCGGGATGCGGTACTGCCCCGACAGCAGCGGCGCATACAGGAAAGTGGGGACGGCGGTGTTGAACAAATTGATGTATCCGCCCATGTTGGCCAGGGTCTTCACCCGCAGCCCCAGGACGCGCCCGTCCTTGTCCAGGGCCAACTCTGCCTCGGTGTAGTGGTCACGGCCGTGGGCGTCGCTCAGGAAGCTCTCGCTGCGCTTGGCCGTCCACTTCACCGGCCGCCCTAGTTGCCGCGAGAGCCAGAGGACGATGCACTCCTCGCCGTAGGTGGGGATCTTGCTGCCGAAGCCACCGCCCACGTCGGGCGCGATGACGCGCAGCTTGTGCTCGGGGATGCCCATGATGAAGGCCGAGATGAGCAGCCGCTCGACGTGGGGGTTCTGGCTGGTGACCCACAAGGTGTACTCGTCGCGGCCGGGGTCGTACTGGGCCAGGGCGGCCCGAGGCTCGATGGCGTTGGGCACCAGCCGCTGGTTCACGAGCTCCAGCCTCACCACCCGGTCGGCCCGCTGAAAGGCCTCATCGGTGGCCGCCTGGTCGCCCAGGGACCACTCGAACGCGACGTTGCCCGGGGCGTCGTCGTGGACGGTGGGAGCACCGGGTTCGATGGCCTTCCTGATGTCGGCCACCGAGGGCAGCTCCTCGTATTCCACCTCCACCTGCTCGGCGGCGTCCTCGGCCAGATAGCGATCCTCAGCCACCACCACGGCCACGATCTCGCCCGCGTGTACCACCTTGTCGCGGGCCAGGGGCAGCCGCGGCGAGCCCTTCTGGCCCGGTAGGGGCCAGGCCAGAGGTAGCGGGTTGATCTGGATGTCCTTGCCCGTGTAGACGGCTACTACCCCGGGCATGGCCTTGGCCTTTTCGACGTTGATGGACTTGATGCGGGCGTGGGGATAGGGGCTGCGCACCATGGCCGCGTAGACCATGCCCGTCAGTGCCAGGTCGTCGACATACGTGCCCCGACCGGTGATGAAGCGCGGGTCTTCCTTGCGCTTGATAGCGGCGCCGATGTAGCGGCGTTCGGTGGCCTGTGCCATGCTATCGCCTCCCCGGGCCCCTAGCGGGAGCCCCGCATCTTTTCGGCGGCGTAGAGTACCGCCTGCACGATGTTGTGGTAGCCGGTACAGCGACAGTAGTTGCCCTCCAGGGCATGACGCACCTCCTCCTCGCTGGGGTTGGGCCGGCGAGAGAGCAGGTCGTAGGCAGAGATGATCATCCCCGGCGTGCAGAAGCCGCACTGGAGGCCGTGCTTCTCCCAGAAAGCCTCCTGCAGGGGATGGAGCTGGCCGTCGCCGCCCAGCCCTTCAATGGTGGTCACCTGGCAGCCGTCGGCCTGGACGGCCAGCAGGGTGCAGGACTTGACCGCCTGGCCGTCCAGCAACACGGTGCAGGCGCCGCACTGGCTGGTGTCGCAGCCCACATGGGTGCCGGTGAGCCGGAGGACGTCGCGCAGGTAGTGGACCAGCAGCAGCCGGGGCTCCACCTCGTGGCGGTGCTGCACGCCGTTGACCGTAACTGTAATGGACACCTTTTCGGACATTTCGGGCCTACCTCCTTGACTTCCCCTCCATCTCTGCGGCCAGGACGCTGGCGCGGGGACGTGGTGCGCGGCGGGCACTGCCTGACGCCTGCGGGGAGCGCTGCATCGGGGCCTGTGCAGACGGCAAGCCTTCGGACCGCATCTGTACTCTCGCTTCGGGGCGTCCGGCGCCGTCCGAACCGCCATGAGCAGGCGCCATCAAAGGTGCCCCTATGTTATGAAAGGGCGAGCGGCGCTGTCAAGCAGTCCGCACGCAGCGTCCGCCATGCGGACGCCCTGTGAGGGCCGTATGCCCGCCCGCCGCGTTCTGCTAAACTATCACTGCCACCGGTCCTATGGATGTGACACACTCCGCTTCTGGCCCCCTCCCGCCGATCCCGGCGCGCCTCGACCGATGGGCTGCGTCCGTGGCATGCCCTGCCGGTGGGAAGGGACTGGCGAGGAGGTGCGGGCCTTGACCTGGCAGGGCGCTCGCTCCGACGATGTCCAGGCTGTCGCCTTCCTGGAAGGCGCCGATGTGCCCGCCCTCCCCACGGCCGTAGACCCCGCCTCCGCCGAGTTCCGCCGCAACCGCGAGCATATGCTGGGGCTGGTGGCGGAGTTGCAGGAGCGGCTGGCCCAGGTCAGGCAGGGAGGGGGAGAGGACCAGGTGCGCCGCCACCGGGCTCGGGGCAAGCTGACCGCCCGCGAGCGCATCGAGAGGCTGGTGGACCCGGGCTCGGCCTTCCTGGAGCTGAGCCCGCTGGCCGCCTGGGACATGTACGACAACGAGGCCCCGTCGGCGGGAATCGTCACCGGCATCGGGCGGGTGTGCGGCCGCGAGGTGGTCATCATCGCCAACGACGCGACTGTCAAGGGCGGCACCTACTACCCCATGACCGTGAAGAAGCACCTGCGTGCCCAGGAGATCGCCGAGCAGAACTGGCTGCCCTGCATTTACCTTGTGGACTCGGGCGGGGCCTTCCTGCCCCTGCAGGCGGACGTCTTTCCCGACCGGGAGCACTTCGGGCGCATCTTCTATAACCAGGCGAGGCTGTCGGCCAAGGGGATACCACAGATCGCTGTGGTCATGGGCCCCTGCACCGCCGGCGGAGCATATGTGCCGGCCATGAGCGACGAGACGGTCATCGTCCAGGGGACGGGGCATATATTCCTGGGCGGGCCGCCCCTGGTGAAGGCTGCCACCGGCGAGGAGGTATCGGCCGAGGATCTGGGCGGCGCCTACGTGCACACCCATATCTCTGGCGTGGCCGACCACTTCGCCCGCAGCGACGAGGAGGCGCTGTCCATCTGCCGTAGCATCGTGGCCAATCTGGGGCGCACCACCAAAAGCTACCCGTGGCCGGTGGCACCCCCCGAACCGCCCCTCTACGACCCGGAAGAGATATATGGCATCGTCCCGCCCGACTACCGTCAGTCCTTCGACGTGAGGGAGCTCATCGCCCGGCTGGTGGACGGCAGCCGCTTCCACGAGTTCAAGGCCGCCTTCGGGACGACGCTGGTGTGCGGCTTTGCGCGCATCATGGGCTACCCGGTGGGCATCGTGGCCAACAACGGCATCCTGTTCTCCGAGAGCGCCGTCAAGGGGGCCCACTTCATCCAGCTCTGCGCCAAGCGCAAAGTGCCGCTGGTCTTCCTGCAGAACATTACCGGCTTCATGGTGGGCGTGCGCTACGAGCAGGAGGGCATCGCCAAGCACGGGGCCAAGATGGTGACGGCGGTGGCCTGCGCCGAGGTGCCCAAGTTCACCGTCATCATCGGCGGCTCCTTCGGGGCCGGCAATTACGCCATGTGCGGCCGGGCCTACTCGCCGCGGCTCCTCTGGATGTGGCCCAACGCCCAGATATCGGTCATGGGTGGGCAGCAGGCCGCCAGCGTCTTGCTGACGGTGCGCCTCGACAACCTTCGCGCCCAGGGACAGGACATGACCCCGGAAGAGCAGGAGGAGTTCATGCGCCCCATCCTGGAAAAGTATGCCCGCGAGGGCAGCCCCTACTTCAGCACAGCCCGCCTCTGGGACGACGGCATCCTCGACCCGCTGGACACGCGCCAGGCGCTGGCCCTGGGCATCAGCGCTGCCCTCAACGCCCCCATTCCCGAGTCCCAGTTCGGCGTGTTCCGGATGTAGCCATGGCCGGGCAGGTGGTGAGACTCTCCCGCGAAGGCGCCGTCGCCCGAGTGACCCTCGACCGCCCGGAGGTGCACAACGCCTTCAACGAGGCGGTCATCGCCCAGCTACACGACGCCTTCCGCCGCGTCGCCGAGGACGACGGCGTACGGGTGGTGGTCCTGGCAGGCGAGGGGCCGTCCTTCTGTGCCGGCGCCGACCTGGACTGGATGCGCCGGGCTGCCACCTGGGGCGAGGAGGAGAACCAGCGGGACGCGGCGGCCCTGGCCGCCATGTTGCGGGCCGTGGCCGAGTGCCCGCGCCCGGTGGTGGCCCGTGTCCATGGCAACGCCTACGGCGGTGGCGTGGGCCTGGTGGCCGCCGCCGACCTGGCGGTGGCGGCAGCGACGGCCCAGTTCGCCTTCACCGAGGTGCGACTGGGGCTGGCCCCGGCCACCATCGCCCCCCACGTGGTGGAGAAGATCGGGCCGGGCTGGGCGCTGCGCCTCTTCCTCACCGGCGAGCGCATCGGCGCCGAGCAGGCCTTGCGCATCGGCCTGCTCTATCGGGTAGTCGCGGCCGAGGAGCTGGACGCGGCCGTGGCGGAGGTGGTGAGCATGCTCCTGGCCGGCGGCCCCCACGCCCAGGCGGCCTGCAAGGAGCTGGTGCGACGCTTGGCCAGGGAGCGAGGCCCCCAGATAGACGAGTATACCGCCCGGCTGATTGCCACCCTGCGCACAGGCCCCGAGGGGCAGGAGGGCATACGCAGCTTCCTGGAGAAGCGCCGGCCCGGCTGGGCGGGCGAGGGCTGATGTTCAAGAAAGTCCTCATTGCCAACCGGGGAGAGATAGCAGTACGGGTGGCCCGCACCTGCCGTGCCCTGGGTATCGCGACGGTGGCCGTGTACTCCGAGGCCGACCGCCGCGCCCTGCACGTGCTGGAGGCCGACGAGGCGGTGCCCATCGGCCCGGCACCGGTGACGGAGAGCTATCTGAACATCCCGGCCATCGTCGAGGCGGCCCTGCGCACGGGCGCAGAGGCCGTCCACCCTGGCTATGGGCTTCTGTCCGAGAACGCCGCCTTCGCCGAGGCCTGTCGAGAGGCGGGGCTCGTGTTCGTGGGGCCGCCGCCCGAGGCCATCCGCCTCATGGGCGACAAGTCAGCCGCCCGTCGCCTCGCCGCCTCCCACGGAGTGCCCATCGTCCCGGGCTACGACGGCGACAGCCAGGAGCCGGAAGCGCTGCTGGCCCAGGCTCGGCGCCTGGGCTTTCCTGTGATGGTCAAGGCGGCGGCGGGTGGCGGGGGGAGGGGCATGCGCCTCATCGACCGGGACGAGGACTTCCTGGAGGCGGTGGAGAGCGCCCGCCGCGAGGCCCAGCGTGCCTTCGGCGATGGCCGCCTGCTGCTGGAGAAGGTGGTGGTGGGGGCGCGCCATGTGGAGGTGCAGGTGCTGGCCGATACTCACGGCAACTACCTGCACCTGGGGGAGCGCGATTGCTCGCTGCAGCGCCGCCACCAGAAGGTGGTGGAGGAGGCCCCCTCGCCAGCCGTGGACGAGGCCCTGCGCCGGCGGCTAGGCGAGGCGGCCCTGGCGGTGGCCCGCGCTGCCGGCTATGTGAACGCGGGCACGGTGGAGTTCCTGCTGGACAGAGAAGGCATCTTCTACTTCCTAGAGATGAACACCCGCCTGCAGGTGGAGCATGGCGTTACCGAACTGGTGACGGGCCTGGACCTGGTGGCCCTCCAGCTACTGGTGGCCGCCGGCGAGCCCCTGCCCCTGCGCCAGGAGGACGTGCGCCTGCGCGGCCACGCCTTCCAGTGCCGCATCTACGCTGAGGACCCGTTCTCGGGCTACCTGCCCAGCGCGGGCACCGTCGCTGTCTTTCAGCCTCCCCAGGGCGAGGGCATCCGCAACGACGTGGGCACCTATGCCGGCGACGAGGTGACCGCATACTACGACCCTCTGGTGGCCAAGCTGCTGACCTGGGGTGCCGACCGGCGCGAGGCCCTCGCCCGCATGCGCCGGGCCCTGGACCAGTACCGCATCGAGGGCATCCGCACCAACCTGCCCCTGCTGCGGGCGGTGATGGCCCATCCGGTCATGGAGGCAGGGCAGGTCACCACCGACTTCCTGGAGACGCGCTTCACGCCCGAGGCGCTGGTGGCCGCGCCGGTCCGCGAGGCCCTCCTGTCCGCCTTCGGCGCCGCCGTGAGCGGAGCGCTTGCCCAGGGCGACCCCTGGCTGGCCCTGGGGCCGTGGCGGCCCGGCGGTTTGGTGGCCCTCATCGTGGAACACGAGGGGCGGCCCTGGACAGTGTCGGGGCGGCGGCAGCCCGGCAGCACCCGCCGCTGGCAGCTGACAGTAGAGGGACAGGAGGTGGAGGCCATTTTCGCTCCCGGGCCCGATGGGCGCGTACTGGTGGAGAGCGGGGGCCGCTCGTGGCCCGCGCGGGTACAGCTCCTGCCCGATGGGCTGCTGGTGGATCAGGCAGGCCGGTCGTTCCATCTCCTCTGGCACCGCCCCGAGCCCACGGAGGCGCGGGCCGCCGCCGGTCGGGCGGAGGGCCACGTGCTGGTGGCCCCCCTCAGCGGCATCGTGGTCAAGGTGGCGGTAGAGGAGGGGCAGCGAGTGCGCGCCCGCCAGACGCTGCTGGTCCTGGAGGCCATGAAGATGGAGCACAGCGTGGACGCCCCTGCCGACGCTGTGGTGCAGAAGCTCCACTGTCGGCCGGGCGACAGGGTCAGGGAAGGCCAGGTACTGGTAGAGCTGGAGCCTGAGGGGGCGAGAGCATGAAGCTTCCCGAGCGCGTGGTCATCACCGAGGTGGGGCCCAGGGACGGGCTCCAGAACGAGGCCCGCATCATACCCCTGGAGGACAAGGTAGCCCTCATCGACCGTCTGTCGGAAACGGGGCTGAAACGCGTCGAGGCGGCGTCCTTCGTGCATCCCAGGGCCATACCCCAGATGGCCAACGCGGCCGAGGTCATGGCCGGCATCCGGCGACGACCGGGCGTCACCTATGTCGCCCTGGTGCCCAACGAGGTAGGGGCCAGGAACGCCATCGCTGCCGGCGCGGACGAACTGGCGGTGGTGGTATCCGCCTCCGAGTCGCACAACCGGGCCAACCTGAACCGTGCCATCGCCGAGACCCTGCAGGAGATCGCCAAGGTGGCGCGGCTGGCGGAAGAGGCGGGGCTGCCCTGGGCGGGCTACATATCGACGGCCTTCGGCTGCCCCTACGAGGGGGCTGTGGACCCGGACAAGGTGCTCTCCCTGGCCCGGCAGTTGCGCGACCTGGGCGCCTATGCGGTGGCCCTGGGAGACACCATCGGTGTGGCCAACCCGCGGCAGGTGTACGAGCTGGCCTCGCGGTTCTTCGCCGAGGTGCCGGGGGTGCCCCTGCGCCTCCATTTCCATGACACTCGTGGCGCAGCGCTGGCCAACGTCTTGGCGGCCATGCAGGCCGGGGCCGACCAGTTCGACGGCTCGATAGGCGGCCTGGGTGGCTGCCCTTACGCTCCGGGCGCCTCGGGCAATGTAGCCACCGAGGACATGGTGGCCATGCTGGAGGCCATGGGCGTCGAGACGGGGGTCGACCTCCAGGCGCTGGTAGAGGTCTCCTGGTTCGCCGAGCAGGTGGTGGGGCGTCCCCTGGAAGGGAGAGTGAGGCGGGCCCTGCGCAAACGTGATTGACCCGAGGTATTGTAACGCCCCTTAGCGGCAGCTATAATTATGCAGGCCATAGGGTGCGGTTATACGCCGGCGGCAGAGGCCCGTAGGGGGCAGCACCCTGCGGGCTTTAAAGCGCCACCGCCCACCGGCCGATAACAGGACAAGACGCGAGGGAGGAACGATGAGCCAGCCCACCAGCGCGCCGGAGATCGCCCGCGGCCTGCGAGGCGTTGTCCTCGACACTACCAGCACCTGCCATATCGATGGCGAAGCAGGGAAGCTGTACTACCGCGGCTATAGCATCCACGACCTGGCCGAGTACTCCACCTTCGAGGAAGTGACCTACCTCCTGCTCTACGGGCGCCTGCCGCGCCGCGACGAGCTGGAGGAGATGGACCGCCGCCTGCGCCAGAGCCGCAGCGTGCCGGCGCCAGTGCTGGACGTGCTGCGGGTGGTACAGAAGGCGCACCCCATGGACGCGCTGCGCACGGGCGTCTCTGCCCTGGCCGCCTTCGACCCCGAGACTGCCGACACCTCCCTCGGGGCGACGCTGCGCAAGGCGGAGCGCCTCATCGCCCAGGTGCCGACCCTGGTGGCCGCCCACGACCGCATCCGCCGCGGCCTGGAGCCGGTGCCGCCCAGGGAGGACCTCTCGCACGCTGCTAACTTCCTCTACATGCTCCACGGCCGGGAGCCGGACGCCGAGGCGGTGGACGCCATCGACATGGACTTCATCCTTCACGCCGAGCACGGCTCCAACGCTTCGGCCTTCGCCGCCCGTGTGACCGTCTCCACCGGCTCCGACATCCATTCGGCCATCGTCAGCGCCATCGGCACCCTGAAGGGGCCCCTGCACGGCGGCGCGGCCGAGGCCGTCATGCACATGGTGGAGGAGATCGGCGACCCCAGCCGGGTGGACGAGTACATCCAGCGCATGCTGGCCGAGGGGCGTCGCATCATGGGCATGGGCCACCGCGTGTACCGGGTGGAAGACCCCCGCGCCCGGCACATGCGGGAGCGGGCCCGCGCCCTGGGCGAGCGGCTGGGCCAGCCCAAGTGGTACCAGATACTGGAGCGCATCGCCGAGCTCACGGCGCCGTTGCGCTCCCGTGGCATCTCCCTGAACGTGGACTTCTACGCCGGCTCTGTCTACTACCTGCTGGGCATCCCCGAAGACCTGTTCATCCCCATGTTCGCCATCGGCCGGATGCCTGGCTGGTGCGCCCACGTGCTGGAGCAGATGCAGGACAACGTCCTCATCCGACCGCTGCTCCAGTACTCGGGGCCCATCGACCTGGAATACGTGCCCATCGACCAGCGCTAGGCGTCGGGGCAGACCCCCGGTCTGGCAGGAAGGGCCGCCGCCGGCCCGAGCACGCCAGTACAGGCGACTGGTCGGGGCCGAGGTCTCTGGGGGCCACGACGCTCGGAGCAGCAGTAGTTGCGGGCTGCAGGGGCGGGAGGCGGGACGCCCCGGCTGTCACTCGATACGTTCGACCCGCAGGCGGAGCCTGCCGGCTGGCACCTCTACCTCCACCTCTTCGCCTTCCCGCCGGTCAAGCAGTGCCCGGCCCACGGGCGAAGCGCTGGAGATCTTGCCCGCCTTGCTGTCGGCCTCGGCAGGGCCGACGATGGTGTAGCGCAAGACCTGGTCGGTGGCCAGGTTGCGGACCTCGACAGTGCTGCCCAGCTGGACGCGCTGGCCGTCGCCTCGGTCGCTGATGATGACGGCCCGCCGCAGCATGGACTCCAGCTCGCGTATGCGCGTCTCCAGGTGGGAAAGCTTCTCGCGGGCGGCCTGAAGCGGCGCGTTCTCGCGGAAGTCCTTGTCCAGGGCGGCCCGCCGTATCTCGTCGGCGATGAGGGGACGCTGGGCCTTCAGGGACTCCAGCTCTTGCTGCAGGGCGGCATAGCCCTCGGCAGTCATCTCGATGGGCGGCAGGTCGGGCGCAGGCCCTTGCCTGGCCGGGCGGGACCGGGGGACGCGCACGTGCTGGGCCAGGTTCTGGTCGATGAGCTTCCACCGACGGAGCTGGGAGAGGAAGTTGCGCAGCTCCTCGGCCTGGCGTCGGCCCTCCTCACTGCTGCCGAGGCTTTCCACGTAGCGCTCGATGTCCCTGGGGTTCAGGTCGGAGAGGGGGGCCTCGGGCTTGAACCAGCGCCGGACGAAGGCGTCGATGCTGGCCCGCGCCCGCTCCGAGCCGGCGCCGAGACTGCTGAGGTAGCGCTCTGCTGCCTCGCCGAGGGTGGTCTCCGACATGGCAAAATCCATTGTAGGGACGACGGCGGAAGCGGGTCAACGTGGACTACCGCCCTGACACGGAGATGGCCGTGCTGCTCCGGGGCGCAGAAGCCCTGGGGCTGTCGCTGTCGCCGACGGAGACGGACGCCTTCGCCACCTACCTGACAGAGCTGTTGCTGGCCTCCCCGGCTGCCGACCTGACCAGCATCCGCGACCCCGGGGAGGTCCAGAGGAGGCACTTCCTGGAGTCGCTGGCCCTCTGCCGCGCTCTCGAGTCGCTGGGCCTGCTGGAGCGGGGACGGGAGACGCGGGCCATCGACATCGGCAGCGGCGCGGGACTGCCCGGGGTACCGTTGCGCATCGTCTGGCCGTCGCTCCGGCTGACGCTCCTGGAGGCGGAGCGCCGCAAGGCGGAGTTCTTGCGGCGGCTGATATCGCTCCTGGGACTGGACGACGTGCAGGTGGTCTGGGCCCGCGCCGAGGAGATGGCGCGGCAGCCTGGCCACCGGGAAGCGTACGACCTGGCCCTGGCACGGGCGGTGGCGCCCATGCCCGTGCTGGCGGAGCTGGCCCTCCCCTTTCTGCGGGTCGGGGGCCACCTGGCGACGCCCAAGGGCGAGAGGGCAGCGCGCGAGGTGGCGGAGGCAGCTCGCGCCCTGGCCGAGTGCGGCGGCCAGGTAGTCCTGGTGGAGCCACTGGCTGTCCCCTACCCGGGCCCGAGGCCAACCCTGGTGCTCGTGCGCAAGGTCTCCCCCACCCCGGAGCGATATCCCCGCCGACCCGGGATACCCGCCAAGCGCCCGCTGCGGTAAGCTTAGACGAGGCCCAGGCCCCGCAACTCGGCCGACGGAGGTGATGTGATGCGGGAGCGGCGACCCATAACCACCACGGGCCACTGGCTGCAGCGGCTCGTGCGCCTGGACCTCGAGGCCTTCCGCGACGTGGCCGGAGACGCGTCGGCCACTCTGCCCATGCTGGCGCTGGTGGCTGCGGCCAGCTTCCTGTGCGGCCTCGGCTCCTGGCTGTGGTGGGTGTTCCAGTCCCGCGAGGCCGCGGGAGAGGTCTTCGTCAAGACCCTGCTGGTAGGTGGACTGCTGCAGGTGCCGGTGTGGCTCCTCTGGGTCTACGTGACGTACCAGGTGCTGACCCTGGCCTTCGGTGTGCGGGCGGAGTTCTACGGCCTGGTGCGCGCCATGGGGCTGGCCTTTGCGCCCATGGCCCTTACGGTGCTGATGGCGGTGGCCCAGCTAGCGGTGCCCCTGGCGGTCATCCCGCTGGCGGCCACGGTCCTGCTCTCCCTGGTGGCGGTGGAGGCGGCCTCCGATGCCGAGCCGGGGCAGGCGCTGCTGGCCACGCTGGCCGGCTTCGCTGCCTTCGCCCTGGTTATGGGCATCCTGGCCAACATCGCCGAGGTGGAAGGGATCGGCGGCGTGGCGCCGGGGCTGTTCTTCTTCGCCCTCGACTTCTAGGGAGGGAGCCTTGCCCCCTGCTGGGCCCAGGGGCCTCTCGGGCAACGTCTGGAAGCTCTGCCTGTACCAGCTCCTGTTCAACCTCGGCCTGTGGTGGCCCATCTGGGTCCTGTACCTGCAGGAGGTGCGGGGGCTGACCCTCGCTCAGGTCGGGGCGCTGGAGATCCCCTTCTGGCTGACCATCGCCCTCACGCAGGTGCCGGCGGCTGCCCTGGCCGACCGCTGGGGGCGGCGGCCGGTGCTGGTCATGGCCGCCCTGACGCAGGCAGCGGCGGTGGCCTTCTTCGGCCTGGCCGACAGCTTCACCCTGCTGGTCCTGTCGTACCTCGTGTGGGGGGCGTCCTACGGCATGGCCTGGGGGCCCGACGCGGCCTTCCTCTACGACACCCTCCGGGCGACGGGGCGTACAGCGCAGTACGCGCGCCTGATGGGCCTGGCCATGGCCTGCAACACGGCAGGGATGGTGCTGGGGACGTTCATCGGCGCGCCGGTGGCGGCCGCCATCGACCTGCGCGCGCCCATATTCCTCAGCAGCGGCCTGGCATTGGCGGCGGCGGCCGTGGCCATGGGCTTCCGTGAGCCCCTGGCCGCCTTCCGCCACGAGATGTCTGCCTCCCTGCTGGCCACGGCGCGGGATGGCCTGCGGACAGTGCTCGCCAGCCCGCCGCTGGCCCTGGCCATCGCCCTCCTGGCCGCGGCCACGGTGGCCAACCTGGGGCCCGTGCTGTTCGTCCAGCCCTTCCTGGCCGGCCACGGTGTCGAGGTGGGCGAGACGGGCCTCTGCCAGACGCCCATGCGACTGGTGGGCATGGCCGGGGCGCTGGCGGCGTACCGGCTGGCGGGCCTGCTGGGGCTGCCCAGGGGTGTCGCCCTGCTCATCGCGATGGGAGGGGCAGCTTACGGCGTCCTGGCACTATGGGACTCCCTGTACGCCGCCGGGGGCTTCTTCGCCCTCGCGTTCGTGTTCGCGGCCAGTCGCCCCCTGCTCACGGACTACATCAACGGGCGCGTCTCCAGCGGCCAGCGGGCCACTGTAGCCTCCCTGGGCACCCTGGCGGGGGCGCTGGTGTTCGCTCCGGCGGCGCCGGTGCTGGGGCACCTGGCCGACGTCTCGTTCGGGCTGGCAGCCGGGGTGCTGGCCTGTCTTCTGGGAGGGGGTGGGCTGTGCCTGCTGCTGCTCTGGCGCTATGCTGAGGCCCGAGGGCGCCCCGCCAGGCCCATGCCAGCGCAGGTGCCCCAGGGCCCCGCCCCGGGCTAGGGCACTACTTCCACCCCTTCGCCATCCACCACTTCGCCGATGGCCCAAACGGTGGCGTCTACTCCTGCGGCGGCGATGCGAGAGGCGCTCCCGGCGGGGACTGCCATCAGCAGGCCGCCCGACGTCTGGGGGTCGAAGAGGGCCAGGCGCAAGGGCTCGTCCAGAGACTCGTCCACCTGCACGCGGGGTCCGAAGTAGCGTTGGTTGCGATGACCGCCGCCGGAGTAGATGCCGCGCGCGGCGTAGTCCAGCGTGCCGGGCAGCAGGGGCACGGCGCTGGCCCTGATCCGCAGCCGCGCCCGGCTCTGCAGGGCCATCTCCCAGGCGTGGCCGATGAGGCCATAGCCTGTGATGTCGGTGACGGCGTGGGCGCCCAGGGCCCGGGCCACGTGCACGGCGTGGCGGTTGAGGGCCTTCATGGAGGCTACCGCCGCCGCCAGGTGCTCTGGTTCCGCCACCCCCTGCTTGCCGGCGGTGGTGACGATGCCGGTGCCGATGGGCTTGGTGAGGAGGAGCGCGTCCCCAGGCCTGGCGCCGCCCTTGGTCAGCACCTGCTTGGGGTGGACCAGCCCCAGGACGCACAGCCCATATTTGGGCTCCCTGTCTATGACCGTATGGCCGCCGGCGACCACCGCTCCTGCCTCTCGCACCTTGTCGGCCCCGCCCTGGAGGATGCGGACGACGATGTCCCGGGGCAGGTCCTCGGGGAAGCCAGCGACGTTGAGGGCCAGGGCCACCTCGCCGCCCATGGCGTAGACGTCGCTCATGGCGTTGGCGGCGGCGATGGCGCCATAGTCATAGGGGTCGTCCACCACGGGCGGAAAGAAGTCCACCGTCAGCACCGCCGCCAGGTCATCGCCGAGGCGGAGGACGGCGGCATCGTCGGGCGAGGCGAGCCCTACTAGCAGGTCGGGCATCGCCCCTGCCTGCCCATGGTCGCTCAGATGGCGCAGGACCTGCGCCAGGGCCTCGGGGCCCAGCTTGCCGGCTCAACCGGCGCAGGACGCCATCTGGGTGAGGCGGACCTCTTCGCTCATCGCTCGGTTCCTCCCGGCACCCCTAGTGTAGGGGCTGGGCGAGCGCCCCACAAGGAAGGGCGGTTGTGACAGGCTGCGGCGCGGGCCTAACATGGGCTGGGAATGGTCGAGTCGGCGCCTGTCGGCACCCTTTCGCCCCAGGAGATAGTGGACCGTCTTTCGGCCCTGTACGGCCCGCCCGAATGGCGGCCGCATGGGGACGTCATGACCGAACTGGTGTTGACCATACTCTCCCAGAACACCAGCGACGCCAACTCGGGCCGGGCGTTCATGCGCCTGAAGGCCCGCTTCCCGGACTGGGAGTCCCTCATGGCCGCCGACCCCGCCGAGATCGAGGAGGCGATAAGGGTGGGCGGCCTTTCGCAGATAAAGGCTGGCCGCATCAAGGCGCTCCTCGCCCAGGTGCTCGAGCGCGCTGGCTCCCTGGACCTGGACTTCCTGCGCCGCCTCGGCCCCACCGAGGTACGCGCCTGGCTGGAAGGCCTGCCCGGCGTGGGCCCCAAAACGGCCGCCTGCGTGATGCTGTTCGCCCTCGGCATGCCTGCCCTGCCGGTGGACACCCACGTGCACCGGGTGGCGCTACGGTTGGGACTGGTGCCGCCACGCACCCCCCCGGCCCGCGCCCAGGCGTTGCTGGAAGCGTGGGTGCCCCCGGAGCTGCACTACGCCTTTCACGTGCTCCTGATCCGTCACGGACGGCGGCTGTGCCGGGCCCAGAGGCCGCTGTGCAGCCAGTGCCCCCTCCTGGACAGCTGCCCCTACGGTCGCTCGACCATGCCTGCCTGACGCTTCTCTACAGCGCGAGTGCGGGCCCATCCTTCGCGCTGGGCCGCCCGGCAGGGCGGCGGTCGGACCTGGAGTAGGGTGCCCTTTACCGCCGTCCGTGCCTGGGTTATGATGGTCTCGGCTTGTGACGGATGTCGCGAGCCTCCCCCAGGCAGACCGCCAAGGAGAGGGAGCCATGCCGGCACGCACGGCCAGCCGCGAGGTGCTGCACGCCCAGGCGGTGCAGGACATCGCCAGGGTGCGCTTCGCCTATCCCAACGAGCGCTACCCCTACTTCAAGACCTATACCAACCACCCCGAGCGCACCATGGGCGTGCGCACCCCGAGGGGCACCGTCGTCTACCCCGACATCGTAGTCGTCCAGGACCCCGAGAACATCGTCAAGATCCTGGGCGAGGTGGAGACGGCGGAGACCGTCACCGAGGACGAGGCCCACGAGTGGAAGCTGTTCGCCGAGCTGGGGCCGCTCTACCTGTACGTCCCCACCGGCTATGCGGAGGAAGCCCAGAGGCTGTGCAAGAAGATGAAGGTACCGGTGGTGGGCATACGCACCTGGCGCTACCTCCTCGGGATGGACGAGATAGAGGTCGAAGACTACTACACTACCTGGTCGGGCCTGGAAGACCTGGCGCCCGGGCCCATCGGCCGCATACTCAAGCGGTACCTGGAGACCAAGCCCACCGTCTAGCCGCCGCCCACCCCCAGCCGGGCCATCATCTCTTCCCGGTGCTGGGGGTGCCGTTCGGCGAAGGCCCACAGCAGGCCGAAGCAGCCGGCCAGCATCATGTCACCGTGGGGCACCGCGAAGTAGGGCTGCAGCCGGCTGTCCTTCAGCTTCCAGCGCTGCGGCCCCGTGACGGCCACTGGCGGGCGGTTCCCGGTGGGGCCTTCGGCGTAGAAGACGCCGTGCCCCTTGCTCCCGAACACCTCATCGTGGGACAGGGTGCCGGCCATGAGGCGCTCGGCGTAGTCCTCCAGTTGCTCGCGGCTGACCTCCCCGGTGTGGTGCTCGAACAGGGAGCGGATCCGCGTGCCGGTGAGATGGAAGGCCAGGGCGTGCATGTTGCCCAGGTTGATGACGAACTGCTCTTCCCGTCCGCCTACCTCAGGGTCCTGCAGAGCGCCCAGGGCAGCGGCCGGCCCCGTGTCCAGGAAGACCATCGGCACGCCTTCGCCCTGGGCGCAGGCCAGCAGTGCCCTGGCCCGCGTCAGGTAGGGCGGCACCTCCTCGGGCAGGAAGGCGAAGCCCAGCAGGTCGTTGCCTTTCTCCACCACCAGGCGCAGGTGGTCGAACCGGAACAGGCGGTCGGAGTAACCCGGCGGCGCGGCACCGTGGTCCAGGCAGGCCAGGGCCAGTCCGTCGAAGCGCGTATCCACCTCGAAGGCCATGAGAGCGCGGCGGATGGCCTCCAGGTCCAAGTCGCGCAGGACCACCCGCTCGGCCCGGCCATCGATGCCCCTGACCTCGTCGGGCGATACGATGGTGACGCCCATAGCCCGCACCACGTCCAGGTCGTCGTCGAAGGTCTGGGCGGCCTCGGAGGTAGCGTAGGCCGGCAGTCCAGCCTGGAGATGGCGTTCCAGGGCCCAGTGGCAGGGCCCTCCCCCCTGAACGGTGCCCACCAGCACCACCGGCCGCCCTTCGCGAGTGGCGCGGGCGATGCGCCGTGCCGCTATCTCCGTGGGCGAGGGCAACACGAGCTGTACGCAGTTCTCGATGGGCTGCTCTGAGTCGAACAGCAGGATGTCCTGGGTGCCGGTGCCTACGTCTACCGCCAGCACGCGCATGGGCCCATCCCCTCACCCACCATGATAAGGCCGCCCCGGCTAGCGGGCAGGCATCAGGTGCTGTACGAACCAGTCGCGCGCCGCGCCAGCCGCCAGCTCGAAGTCGCGGGTGTAGGCGTCGAAATGCCCGCCGGGCAGGAGCACCAGTTTCTTGGGCTCCAGCGCCTGGGCGTAGGCCTCGAGGGCCAGATCGGCCGGGGTGAGCACATCCGCAGCCGCCACCACCATCAGCAACGGCGTGGGCGAGATGCGGTAGATGTAGCCCCACGGCTCGTACTCGAGGAGCAGGTCCATGGTGCGCAGGGTCACCTCGTTCCGCCAGGACGGGGCGCGGGTGCGGCCCGTCTCGGTGAACCATTGCCACGAGTCGGGCGTGGGCAGGGCACACGGAGTGGCGATGGGGTCCTCGGACACCACCGGTATCATGCCCGGCGGCTGGCCCGCGTAGCGGGCGGCGCGGTCGGCCTCCAGCATCCGCAGCAACTCGGCCAGCAGGTCGTAGCGCACCAGGCGCAGGATGTTGCGGTAGCTGCTCACCAGGGGCACCTGCGAGACGACGCACCTGACGCGTCTGTCCACGGCTGCCACTACCAGGGCATGCCCGCCGCTGTAGCTGGAGCCCCAGACGCCGATGCGCTCACCGTCCACTTCGGGCAGGGTGCGAGCGTAGGTGATGGCGTGGCGGTAGTCCCGCACCTGGGCCCAGGGGTCTATCTCCTGGCGGGGCTGGCCATCGCTGGCCCCGAAGTTGCGGTTGTCGTAGACCAGCACCCCCAGTCCGGCCTGGCTGAAGAGCTCGGCGTAGCTGTCCAGGTACATCTCTTTGACCGCCGAGAAACCGTGGGCCATCACCACGGTGGGGACTGGCCCCCGGGCGCCGTCCGGATAGTAGAACCAGCCCCGCAGCGTCACGCCTTCGGCATCGAACTCGACATCGCGGCGCATGGCAGAACCCCCCTTCAGCACGAGGATGGGCAGGGCCCCGGTGCGGGCCCATTATACATCTCTTTGTCGCCCGTGCTGGCCGGGGCCTCAAAGCTTTCCCAGGAGAATGAGGACGCCCACGACGATGAAGGCCACGGCCGCGACCTTCTCCACTACCTCGGTGGGGAGATAGCGGGCGCCCAGGAGCCCGAAGAGGACAGCGATGGCCGTGGCCAGGGCGAACCCGCCCAGGGCGCCCAGCATGATCACCAGGGGGGCCTTTTCACGGGCCGTCATGGCCACCACCGCGAGCTGGGTCTTGTCGCCCAGCTCGGCCAGAAATATGAGCCCGAAGGCAGAGGCCAGCGCGCGCCAGTCGAGTCCCCAGTCCAATTTGCCACCTCCGCAGGGGAATGCAACGCCGACGCTTTCAGGGCAGCGACTCGAGGCCGCCCAGGTACGGCCTGAGCACCTCCGGCACCGCCACCGAGCCGTCGGCTCGCTGGTAGTTCTCCAGCAAGGCGATGAGAATGCGGGGCAGGGCCAGGCCGGTGCCGTTGAGGGTATGCACGAACTCGGGCCGGGAACCCTTGTCGCGGCGGAAACGTATGCCCGCCCGCCTGGCCTGGAAGTCGGTGCAGTTGGAGCAGGAGGAGACCTCCAGCCACTCGCCCGAGCCGGGGGTCCAGGCCTCGATGTCGTAGGTCATGGCCGAGTTGAAGCCCAGCTCGCCCGTGCACAGGAGCACCACCCGGTGGGGGATGCCCAGGGCCCGCAACAGGGCGCAGGCGTCCTCTACCAGCGCCTCCAGCTCCTCGGCCGAGCGTTCCGGTTCCACGAACTTGTACAGCTCTACCTTCTCGAACTGGTGCACCCGCTTGACACCCCGCACGTCGCGGCCCCCGGCGAACTTCTCCCGCCGGAAGCACGGCGTGTAGGCGACGTAGTAGCGGGGCAGGGTCCCGGGGGGTAGGATCTCCTCGCGGTGCAGGTTGGTCAGGGCGACCTCGGCCGTGGGCAACAGCCACAGGTCTTCCTCGGCGTCGTGGTACATGAGGCCGGCGAAGGTGGGCAGCCACCCGCCGCGCCACATGCACTCCTCGCGCACCAGGGCGGGGGTGTATATCTCCTGGTAGCCGCGGGCGGTGTGAAAGTCCAGGGCGAGCTGGATGAGGGCCCGCTGCAGCCTGGCGCCTGCGCCTTTGAGGACGTAGAAGTGGGAGCCGGAGAGCCTGGCCCCCGCTTCCAGGTCGAGGATGCCCAGGCGCTCGCCCAGCTCCCAGTGAGGCAGGGGCGAGAAGTCGAAGCTGGGCGGCTCGCCCCACTGACGCACCACCACGTTGTCCGGCTCGCCCTCGCCCTCGGGCACCCTGTCGTCGGGGAGGTTGGGGATGGTGAGAAGGAGCTGGTCCAGGCGGCGCTGTAGCTCCTTTACCTGCTCCTCCAGCCCCTCCAGTCGCTGAGAGAGGTAGGTGGAGCGGGCCACCAGGTCGTCGCGGCGGTGCTGGGCGTGACGGCGCTCGCGGGCGGGCGCCTCGGGGTCGTTGATGGTGCGGGAGAGCTGGCCGATCTCCTTGGAGAGGGCGTTGCGCTCGGCCCGTATGCCCTCGGCCTCGTGAAGGAGGCGCCGCCACTCCCTGTCCAGCTCGATGACCTCGTCCAGGGGGGCGTCGGAGTGGCGGCGGCGCAGGGCCTCCCGCACCCGTTCCGGTTCCTCGCGGATGAGTTGCAGCGATAGCATGGCCGCTCAGCCCCTCCCCTCTTTTTTCAGGGAGAGCAGTCTGAACCCCTCCAGGGCCAGGGCGCGTACATCGGGCGGGACAGGTACCGAAAGCCCGCAGGCGCCTTCCAACTCCAGGGGGCGGTCCTGCCTCAGGTCCTGCTCGGTCGCCCAGGCTAGCACCGTGCCTGGGGGCGGCGACAGCCGGGCGCCGGCCCGCGGCCGGCAGAAGTAGATGAAGTCTATGTGCTGGTGCGGCTCGCCTGGCTCGGCCGAGTTTTCCAGCAGCACGGTATAGGGCGGCTGAATCTGCCCCGGGTAAGCGAAAGGGAAGACAGGGGCCGTGGGCACCACCTCTGCCAACAGCCCCGTCTCCTCTTCTATCTCTCGCAGGACACCTGTCACCGGGTCCTCGTCGGGCAGAAGGTGGCCGCCGGGCGGGACCCACATGCGCAGATGGCGGTGCCACAGGAATAGAGTCCGTCCGCCGTCGAACACGAAGCCGGTGCAGGTGAAATGGCGCCTCACCGCGCGTTCTCCCGACGTGCCGGCCCCTCTGCGCCGGCCGACAGCAGCGACAGGTCGAAGTCCTCCAGCGATTCCAGCACCAGGTCGGCCTCGGGCTGGGGCGGGAAGGTGAAGGAGGCGGCCCGCAACTGGACGACAAACATGCCGGCCGCTCGGGCCGCCTGGAGGCCGGTGGGCGTGTCCTCAATGGCGATGCAGCGCTCGGGCGGCAGGCCCAGGCGGGCGGCGGCGGCCAGGTACAGATCGGGCGCGGGCTTGGCCCTCGCCACGTCGCTGGCCGTGACCACGGCCCCGAAGGCTCCATCGAGCCCCAGGCCTCGCAGGGCCGCCTCTACCCACTCCCTGAGCGATGAAGAAGCGACGGCCAGGGGCACTCTCAGGGCGCGCAGCCGCTCCACCAGGGCACGGGCGCCCGGCAGCGGCTCCACGGGCCCGCGCAGGAGCGCCAGGACGGCCTGGTGGTAGGCCGCTACCAGCTCCTCCATGGGGACGGACAGGCCGAAGCGCTCCCGCACCCACCCCCAGGACTCCTCCACGGAGAGGCCGGCGATGACGTGCCCGTACGCCTCGTCGTCCAGGGCGTGGCCGTAATCGGCCAGGACGAGGTTGAAGGCCCGCTGGTAGAGCGGTTCCCCGTCCCAGAGGACACCGTCCAGGTCGAAGACCACAGCCTCGAGGCGCCGTCGCTCGCTCATGCCGGCCCCTTCTCGCGCAGGGCGGGGAAGAGCACCACTTCGCGGATGGAGGTCTGGCCCGTGAGGACCATCACCAGGCGGTCGATGCCCACGCCGAGGCCGCCTGCAGGCGGCATGCCGTGCTCCAGGGCTACCAGAAAGTCCTCGTCGCCCAGTTCCACCTCTTCCTGTCCAGCGGCCCGGCGGCGCAACTGCTCCTGGAAACGCTGACGCTGCTCCGTCGGGTCGTTCAGCTCCGTGTAGGCGTTGGCCACTTCCCGCCCGGCGATAAACAGCTCGAACCGCTCCACCAGCCCGGGAGCGCCGGGCTTGGCCTTGGCCAGCGGCGAAAGCTCCACCGGGTAGTCGATGATGAAGGTGGGCTGGAGGGTGCGGGGCTCCACGAAGTTGGCCAGCAACTCGTCCACCAGCTTGGGCCAGTCCCAAGACGGGTCTACTGCCAGGCCCAGGGCGGCGGCCGCCTCCCGCAAGGCTGCAACGTCGCGGTGCGCCTCGATGTCGACGCCTGTGTGCTGACGTATGGCCTCTCGCAGCGGCACCCGTGGCCAGGGCGGCGTCAGGTCGATGACCGTATCGCCCCAGGGCACCTGGAGGCTTCCCAGGGCCTCGCGCGTCGCGTAGGCGACCATGCCCTCCGTGAGCTCCATAATATCGTTATAGTCGGCGTAGGCCTGATACGCCTCGAGCATGGTGAACTCGGGGTTGTGGCGAGCGGTGACGCCCTCGTTGCGGAACACGCGCCCCAGCTCGTAGACACGTTCGTAGCCGCCAACCAGCAGCCGCTTCAGGTACAGCTCCAGGGCGATGCGCAGGTACAGATGACGCTCCAGAGCGTTGTGGTAGGTGACGAAGGGGCGGGCGGCGGCACCCCCGGCGTGGGGCTGGAGCACGGGCGTCTCCACCTCCAGGAAGCCACGCTCGTCCAGATAGCGGCGCACCGCCTGCACGATGCGGTGCCGCAGGCGGAATCGCTCCCGTACCTCATCGTTGACCATGAGGTCCAGGTAGCGCTGGCGGTAGCGGGTCTCGGTGTCCTGCAGGCCGTGCCACTTCTCGGGCGGGGCCCGCAGCGCCTTGCAGAGGAGGGAGTAGGTGCGGGCCTGGACTGTGGGCTCCCCGGTGCGGGTGCGGAACATCTCCCCCTCGACGCCGACGATATCGCCCAGGTCCAGGTCGTCCAGGGCGGCGTAGGCCTCCTCGCCGAGCACGTCCAGGCGGTGGTAGGTCTGCAGCCGGCCGCTGGCGTCGCGCAGGTCGATGAAGGTAGCGCGGCCCATTTGACGCATGGCGACGATGCGCCCCGCCACCGTCACCCGGGGCGGGACGTGCCCTGTCCGCTCGGCCTCCTCCAGGGCTGCCACCGCCTCCCGGGCGGTGTGGCTGCGGCGGAAGCGCGGCGGATAGGGGTCGACGCCGCGGGCCCGCCAGCGATCCACCTTGGCCCGGCGCTGGGCCATTACCTGCTCGATGTCCACCGGGGCATCCTGTGGTTCGGGGCGTTAACGTCGCTGGCGGGGCCACATGGCCCCGCCAGCCCATTTTAGCCCCTGGTGCACCTGCTAGCTATCCCAGGGACGCCACCCGCCAGCGCTTGACGCCGGCTGGCACCTGGACCTCCACCACGTCGCCGACGCGGCGGCCCAGAAGGGCGCGGCCCACGGGCGACTCGTTGCTGATGCGCCCCTGCTTGGGGTCGGCCTCGGCGCTGCCCACGATGGTGTAGCGTACCACGCGGCCGTCCTCGTCCACCAGGGTGACGGTGGAGCCCAGCTCCACCACCTGCGAGTCGTGGTGCTCTTCGATGATGATGGCGTTTTGGATAATGTGCTCCAGCTGGCGGATCTCGCCCTCCACCATCGCTTGCTCGTTCTTGGCGTCCTCGTACTCGCCCGAGGCCTCGGAGCCGGCCAACTCTCGTGCTTCCTGGATGCGGCGGGCCACCTGGGGACGGCGCACGTTGATCAGGTATTCCAGCCGCTCCTTGAAGCGGGCCAGCCCCTCCTTGGTGATGGGGATCGGCCTGTCCGACGTTGCCATAAGGCAATCACCCCTCGTCTTTCGTGCCTGAACAGGACTGTCGCCTAGACAAAAATAGACCGAGGCGCGCAGCCTCAGCCGCCTGAGCGCAAAACATTTTACAAGCCCGTGGGCGCCCTGTAAAGGGGCCCTCGCCCTGTGGCAACCGGCCAGCGCCCGCCTCGTCCCCGGCCGGCATAAGGGGGCGAGCATGCGCGCTCGTCCCGGCTGGCTTGCCACCCTGGAGGAGTCGGGGCATCGGCCCGCCGGACATAGGTGCCGCGACCATGATCTGCGGCCTCTGCCCTGCGCCGTGCTGCCGGCCGGTCCCTGTCGGGGGACAGTCCTCCTCCGTTGACAAAGCAAATGCTAAGTTTTAGATTACACCCAGACCACAACCGGAAAAGGGGAAAGGGAGGGGCGAAATGACCCTGCGGCTCCAGGACGTAGACCTGCTGGACGGAGACACCTTCGTCAAGGGCCCGCCCCATCATATCTTCAGGCTGCTGCGCCAGGAGGCGCCCGTCTTCTGGCACCGCGACCCCGAGGGAGGTGGCTTCTGGGTCCTGACCAAGTACGAAGACCTGGTCCAGGCCTCCATGGATACCGCCACCTTCTCCTCGGCCAAGGGCATCACCCTGGCCACCATGGAGTTCTTCCCCAGCCAGAACCTGATGATGATCACCAGCGACCCCCCTTGGCATACCAAGCTGCGGAGGCTGGTGAGCACCGGCTTCACGCCGCGCATGGTCAACCGCCTGGAGCCCGACATCCGCCGCATGGTGAACCAGCTCCTGGACGCCGCTATAGCCAAGGGCGAGTGCGACTTCGTGACCGAGGTAGCGGCCGAGCTACCTCTGCAGGTCATCGCCCGTTTCCTGGGGGTGCCCCACGAGGACCGTCACAAGATCTTTCAGTGGAGCAACAAGATCCTGGGGGCGGGCGACCCCGAGTACGGCGGCATCGTCATCGAGAAGCCGCCCGAGACCGAGGAAGAGATACAGGCGCTCATCGAGGAGTTCCGTCGTGTCATCGCCGGCGCCGCCATGGAGATGGCTGCCTACCTCAGTCGCCTCGAGGAGGAGAGGCTGCGGGAGCCGAAGGAGGACCTGGTCACCACCTACCTGCATGCCGAAGTGGACGGCGAGAAGCTCTCCACGCTCGAGCGCCACGCCCAGTTCGTCCTCCTGGCCGTGGCCGGCAACGAGACCACCCGCAACCTGATCTCGGGCGGCCTGCTGGCCCTCACTGAGCACCCCGAGCAACTGGAACTGCTGCGCAACGACCTTTCCCTCATGCCCACCGCCGTCGAGGAGATGCTGCGCTACGTTTCGCCGGTGATGTACATGCGCCGCACCGTCACCCGCGACACCGAGTTCCGCGGGGTGCCCATGAAGGCCGGCGACCGCATCTCGATGTGGTACATCTCTGCCAACCGGGACGAGGACGTGTTCCCCGAGCCCGATGCCTTCATCGTCACCCGCCAGCCCAATGACCACGTGGCCTTCGGCGCCGGCGGGCCGCACTTCTGCCTGGGAGCCGCCCTGGCCAGGCTGGAAGCGCGGATCCTGTTCGAGGAGTTGCTGTCCCGCCCCTACCAGGTGGAGATCATCGGGCCAGTGGAGCGGATGCGCTCCAACTTCATCAACGGCATCAAGCATATGCCGGTACGCTTCCGTCGCCTGTCTCGCTGAGGTCGCCTCTTCCCGGCACCGGTCTTGGCCCGCGCCCCGGCACGGCCCCCACTGCGGGCACGGAGAGCGGACCGGACGCAACGCCCTACCGTCGGTGCCGGTGGTCGCGGCCGGTGGCGCTAGTCGTCGCCGCGCCATAAGTTCGATGTGCTTCCTTGCCGCACGTCCGTTGCGGCCTTGACGCCCCCAGCGTCGCCCTTATACTCGATGGTGCAGGCGGAGGGATCGCACAGTGGCCGAGTGCGCCCGCCTGCTAAGCGGGTGGGGGGCCAACGCCCCCTCGCGGGTTCGAATCCCGCTCCCTCCGCCAGCCTGCCGTTGCCTGTGCACCGGTTTGCTCTCGAGCCCGCCGTACACCTTTCCCGCGGTGCTGCAATCCCCTCGCCGCTCGCCCCACTGAGAAAAGATGGCGACGGGGAGCGGGCGGGGCCTCCTACTCGCGACGCCCTTCGCGCCGCCTGGTGCGCTTCTCTCCCGTCTCGTGCGGTACGAGGGACGAGGGCCCTCGGCCTCCTCCGCCAGGCTGGAAAGCGGGACGGGGGCTGCTGCGCCCGGAAGCGTCCTGCCGATGGCAGGAGGTCGGGTGCTGGCCCGGCGCTTGGCCGCCACTGGGGCCTAGGCTACAATACGCCTGCCCTATGAACGAGGACGCTCTGCGGCGGCTCCTGGAGTCGGTGCGTCGGGGGGAGGCCAGCGTCGAGGAGGCCCTGGGCCGCCTGCGACGCCTCCCTTACGAGTCCCTGGGCTTCGCCAACGTGGACCACCACCGGGCCGTGCGCAAGGGCTTCCCGGAGGTGGTCCTGGCCCAGGGCAAGACCCCAGAGCAGGTGGCCGAGATAGCCGCCCGCCTGGCCGCCGACGGGCCGCTGCTGGTGACGCGCGCCGCGCGTGAGCACTTTCGCGCCGTGGCCGAGCGCCTGCCAGGCGCGACCTACCACGAAGTGGCTCGCTGCATAACCCTGGGCGGCCCGGACGGGCCCCTACGCCCGGGGGTAGCCGTGGTCTGCGCCGGCACCGCCGACCTCCCCGTGGCCGAGGAGGCCCGGATCACCGCCGAGATGATGGGATGTCAGGTCTCCACCCTCTACGATGTGGGGGTGGCGGGCGTCCACCGCCTGCTGGACCGCCTGGACCTTCTCATGTCCGCCCACGCCATCGTGGTCGCGGCTGGCATGGAAGGCGCCCTCCCCGGCGTGGTGGCGGGCCTGGTGCCCTGCCCCGTCATCGCCGTCCCCACCTCGGTCGGATACGGGGCCAGCCTGGGCGGGCTCGCGGCCCTGCTGACCATGCTCAATGCCTGCGCCCCGGGGCTGGCGGTGGTGAACATCGATAACGGTTTCGGCGCCGGCTACATGGCCGCCATCATCAACCGCATGCTCTGGGAGGCCCGCGAGGGTCGCTGAGCCGTGGCCGTCATCGCCTATCTGGACTGCTTCTCGGGCATCGCCGGCGACATGCTCCTGGGGTCGATACTGGACGCGGGCCTGCGCCTGGAGAAGCTGCGCGCGGAGCTGTCGCGCCTGCCCGTCGCTGGCTACCGCCTCTCGGCCAGCCCGGTAGAGAGGGCGGGACTGCGCGCCACCCGGGTGACGGTGGAGGTCGAAGGCCCTCAGCCGCCGCGTCGCCTGCCCGAGATTCTGACCGTCCTCCAGGCCTCTTCCCTGCCCGCAAGCGATAAGGAGAGGGCGGGCAGGGTCTTTCGCCTACTGGCCGAGGCCGAGGGCCGCGTCCACGGCCTCCCGCCCGAGGAGGTATTCCTGCACGAGGTAGGCGCGGTCGACGCCATCGTCGATGTGGTGGGGGCCGTGGCCGGGCTGCGCCTGCTCGGCGTGCAAGAGGTGTACGCCTCTGCCCTGCCGGCTCCTACCGGAGACCGGGCCGGCATGCCCCTGCCCGCGCCGGCCACCCTCGAGCTGCTGGCGAGGGCGGGCGCGCCCCTCCGGCCTTGGGACGGAGCGCCGGCCGAACTGGTGACGCCTACGGGCGCCGCCCTGGTGGCCGCTCTGGCCTCCTTCCGCCAGCCGGCCATGCGCCTGCGGGCGGTGGGCTACGGCGCCGGCTCGGCCGACATGCCCGGCCGCCCTAATGTGCTCCGTATCTGGCTGGGCGAGAGGGAGGAGGCGGGGCCCGGCTCCCTGGTGCTACTGGAGACCAACATCGACGACATGCCCGCCGAAGCCCTGGCCTATGTCGTAGAGCGACTGCTGGCCCTGGGCGTGAACGACGCCTGGCTGACGCCCGTGCAGATGAAGAAGGGGCGACCGGGGGCGGTGCTCTCGGTGCTCTGTCCCGAGGCCCTGGAGGAAGCGGCCGTGCGCCTCGTGCTCCGCGAGACCACCACCCTGGGAGTCCGCCGTCGGCCCGTGGGCCGGTGGGAGGCCGACCGCGAGGCGTTGCGCTTCCGCAGCAGCCTGGGCCCGGCGGCGGTCAAGGTGAAGCGTCTGCCCGGCGAGCCTCCCCGTGCCGCGCCCGAATACGAGGACTGCCGGCGGCTGGCCGAGGCCACCGGCCTGTCCCTGCTCGAGGTGTATGGCATCGTGCAGCGGGAGGCGGAGGCGATGCTTAGAGAGGGGACGCCGCCCCGGCCGTCGTCCCCTGGGGGCCGTAGCGGGACTTCCAGCGGGCGAAGCCGTCGGCGGGGTCGCCCCAGCGGGCCATGAACCGCCGGGCCGCGTCGGCCCCCGCCTGCCAGAGCCGTTCTCTCTCGGCCGGGCCCAGGTCGAAACGCGTGGCCGGCACGTCGACGCAGTCGATGGCCACGGTGCGTTCCCAGTGGGCCTGCGAGAGATAGAGCCTGTCCAGGACCGAGGCCATGCTGTGCCACAGCGCCCGCAGGAACTCGCCCACGTCCTGGACTTCGTGCGCGTCCTCCGGGCAGGTCGCGCAGTCGCTGGGGCTGTGGGGACAGATGGTCAGCCCCAGGGCCGGCCACTGCGGCTCCTCTCCCGGGGGCGGGTCCAGGAGCCACAGCGGGTAGTTGCTGAGGACGCTCCCATCCACCACGAGGTGTGTGCGGCCCGTGCGCTGGTCGACCAGCGGCACCGGCGTGAACAGCACCGGCACGCTGGCGCTCATGCGCAGGGCCCAGGCGATGGACAGGCTGTCGGGGTCGTAGCCGAAGCGGGCCGCGTCCTGGGGCAGCACCAGCAGCGTATGGGCGGTGATGTCGGCAGCCACCACCTGAAGGCGGTAGCGGCGCCGTGCCTCCGGGCCAGTCTTGGGGGCCGTGGGGTCGTAGACCAGGTCGCCGAAGGTGCGTATGCCCGGCGGCAGGTTCTCTTCCACTAGCTCGGCCAGCCGCCGCCCGCTGTAGATGCCGAACTCCAGAAAGAAGCCCAGCGGGTTGTGGGCCACCAGCGACAGGCCTACCGCCGCCCGTCGCAGCAAGGGCACCGCCCGCAGCGGTGAGAGGAGGACGCGGGCGAGCCGCGATGTCCAGCGCTCAAGCCGCCCCTCCCAGCGCAGGTCGGTGAGCTCGGCCAATCGCACCCGCTCTAGGACGGCGCGTATCTCCCGCGCCGACAGCCCCGCCGCTACGAACGCGGCCACGATGGCCCCGCCGGAGGTGCCCGCCACCCGTTCCCACGTCCAGTAGCGCTCCAGCTCGCTCAGGGCGCCCACCAGGGCGATGCACTTCACGCCTCCGCCGCAAAAGGCGGCGTCAGCCCGTTGCCGCTCGTCCACGATTGCCCCCTCGGATGGGCACATTCTCCGAAGGTATACGCTCGAGGGCCAAGGGGGGATCGGCACCTACGCCGCCGCGGCCAGACGGGCGCGGGCGAGGGCCTCCTCGTGGGGCAGGAGGCTGCCAGGCTCCAGTTCCAGGCCCAGGACCTCGGCGAAGCCGCGACGCAGCGCTTCGGCCACCTCTGCCAGCGAGGGGACGCGGCCGAGCAGTTCGGCCAACGAGGGCCCCAGCGACGAGCCGAACAGCGATACCTCCAGGGCGTGGTCGGCGACCGTCCGCAGCGAGCCCTGCTGGAGCAGGGCGCCCCGGCGCCTGAGCTGGGCGCTGCCCACCAGCTTGGCGCCCCCAGCCGTCACCTCGAAGGCCGAGGAGGACGCGAAACAGGCCTCGGCCCTGGCAGCACGGGCCGTCGCCTCGCACACCCGCGGCGACGTCACCCCCAGCGACTCCAGGGCGCGGGCCAGTGCCAGGGCCATCTGACAGTAAGAGCGGCGCAAGGGCCCGCCCACGGCCGGGTCGTCCAGTGGAGCGACCACCGCATAGCAGATGTCGCCCGCATGGAGCACGGCGCCGCCACCCGTTGGGCGCCGCACTGTGCCGATGCCCAGGGCCTCCGCCCGTTGGGCCAGCGGGGAGGCCGGCTGCAACCTGCCCAGGCTCAGGCACCGGCCTTCGAAGACGAAGGCCCGCAAGGTAGGAGGGGAGGCCCCCTGTCCGCACAGCTCGGCCAGGGCCTCGTCCAGGGCCATGTGCCAGGCCCCCGCCCCGGGCCCGCAGACGAGGAAGCGCCAGCGCCGGCGCATGGCCTTCAGACACCCAGCAGGCGGGCAGCGTTGTCGTGCAGCACCGCCCGCTTCTCCTCGTCCGACAGGGGCAGGCGGGCGATGCGGGCCACGTCCCGCTCGGGATCGAACCAGGGGTAGTCGGAGCCGAACATGACGCGGCCGATGCCGATGTCGCGCAGGAAAGCGGCCGCTTCGTCGTCGGAGAGGAGGGGAGAGGGTTCGGTACCGTTGATCAGGCCGCAGCAGTCGAACATGGCCTGGGGGAACTCACGGGCCAGGGCCAGCGCGTCCCGGTAGGCGGCCAGACCGGCGTGCCCCAGCACGGCCCGCAGCCGCGGGAACCGTTGCAACAGCGGCGCGAAGTGATGGGGATGGGCGTAGCCGCCCTCGTCGGGGCCCAGAGCGAACGGCCCGCAGTGGAAAGTGATGGGCAGCCCCAACTCCTGCGCCCGCTCGTACACGGGCGCGAGGCGCTCGTCGGCGGGGTAGAAGCGCTGGGCAGCCGGGTGCAGCTTGATGCCCCTGGCGCCAAGGGCCAGGCACTCCTCCAGCTCGGCCAGCATCTCCTCGCCGGTCATCACCGTGGGATCGAGCCCGATGAGGGGCACCAGTTCGGGGTGCTGGCGCGAGACCTGGCAGGTCCAGCGGTTGCGCCGCTGCAACCTGCCCTTCAGCTCCTGGGCGATGCGGGCCTGGGCCTCTTCCCGTTGGGCCGGGGACAGGTCGGCGGGAAGGCGCGCCAGGGCGGCGTCGCGCATATCGGCGATGGGCGTCATGTTCACCTGCACGGCGGCGCGGATGCCGGCCCGGCGCATGATTTCCAGCAGCTCTTCCACGGTGCCGCCGTAGTCGGTGCGGCCGGTGCCCATCATGGCCTGCCGGCCTATCTCGCGGCTGGGGTAGGTGTGGACGTGGGCGTCGATGGCCTCGTAGTCCGGCATGGCGGCGCCAGGTTAGCACGGCGCCTGGTCGGAGGTCAACGCGCCGCGCCCCCACCCGCCGACGGCCAGCCTGCCTCCCGAGCGGTGGCCCATGGTCACGGCGTAACTTGTCCACCAGGGTAGCGACAGGACACTCCCGCGTTGGCTATAGTGTGTGTTGGCGTCGGGGACGGGCGCGGCGGAGCGGCGCCCCGCGTACCTGCCCGGCGAAGACCGCAGGCAACCGGGAGGTGATGCACCGGTGAAAGCCACGCCGCGAAAGGGCATCGCCCTGGCCCTCACCGCCCTGGCCTGCGCCCTGCTGCTGCTCGCGTCCCGCAGCGGAGCCCAGGCCCAGGACGAGCCGCTGACCCTGGAGCTGGTGTCGCCCACCGCGGTGGGCGCCGGCGATGATCTCACTCGCACCGTCACAGCGCCCGAGCCCCAGGAAGCCTTCGCCCTCTTCGACTGGGGTGGTGGGCAGCAGTGGTACCGCACGGCAGTGCGCCTGCAAAACACTACCAGCGCCGATGTCGATGACATCCTGGTGAAGACAACCGTGCAAGAGCCAGATACGAACTGTAGCGCGGGCGAGCCCATCAGTATCGAGTACTGGGATGGTGATAGTTGGGAGGACCTGCCGCCAGCCGGTCCCTGTAGCAGTGGCATCTGGACCTACCTGTTCGGGCCTCCGGGCGGTTTCGACGCGGAATCCGGCTACGACGAGACCACGCAGCTCCGCATCGGCTTCCAGGCGGCCGGCACCTTCGAGGTCCGCATCGTGGTCGCCAAGGCTGCCAGCCCGAACGACGAAGAGTCCAACGAAATCGAGCACACGGTCTCCGGGTCCATCCAGAGCGCCGTGAGCTCGGCGGCGGCCAACGCCACCATCGTCGTCGCTCGCGGCATATACGAGGAGTCCCTGGACCTGAACAAAAACGGCCTGACGGTGGTGGCCGAGGACTGCGTGGCCGGCTGCACCGCCCCCTCCCCGGCGACCGCCCGCACCATCATCCGTGCCCCTGCCTCGGACGAGCCTGGTGTTACCATCGGCAGCAGCTTCAGTGGCATCACCTTCCGCGGCTTCGCCATCTTCGACACCACCGGCGACGGCCACGACCACGCGCACACACTAGTGGGAGTCCAGGGTAACAACAACACGGTCTCGGACAACCTGGTGCAGGGGCGCGTGGATCCCCGCCCCGGGGACGTCGGGATCCTGATCCAGACCGGCTCGGGCAACGGGGCGCTGCGCAACACCGTGCAGGGGACGGCTACCGGCATCAGCGTGCAGAAGGCCCAGAACACGACCGTGCAGGGCAACCTGGTGCGTAACAATACCCTGGGCCTCCACTTCCTGTCCACCGCCGCAGCTCCCGCGACCGGCACCCTCTTCCGCTGCAACCGTGTGACCGGCAACGCGACCGGCGCCGCGAACGATACGGCGTCGGCCCACGTGATGAACGCCGAGCGGAATTGGTGGGGGAGCGTCACCGGCCCTGCCCGCGCCGACAACCCGGGCGGCTCGGGGGAGACCGTCGGCGACAACGTTGACTTCAGCCCCTGGTCGGGCAACCTGACCTGCACGACCTTCTACGCCGTGCCCACTCGCCTGACCTTCGCCGTGCAGCCTGGCCCCGCGCTGGCTGGCGAGCCCCTCTCTCCCCAGCCGGTGGTATGGGCCGTGGACGAGAACGGCTTCCTGGGCATCAACTTCGGCGGAGAGGTCAGCCTGGCGCTGGAAGAGCCCGACAGCGCCTTGCTGGGCGGCACCACCAGCCTGTTCGCCAGCGGCGGCATCGCCGCCTTCACCGATGTGTCCGTGGACACGCCGGGTGTCTACCGTCTGGTGGCCTCGGCGGAGGGGCTGGAGTCGGCCACGAGCAGTCAGTTCACCGTGGTGGGCGCTCTGACCATCGTCACCGACAGCCTGCCCGGGGCGCTGGCCGGCGCTCCCTATTCGGCTACGCTGCAGGCGGTGGGCGGCACTCCGCCATATAGCTGGTCCATCGTCAGCGGCGGGCTGCCCGACGGCCTGAGCCTCGACCCGGCCACGGGCGTCATCTCGGGCATTCCCACTCAGGTGGGGAGCTTCAACTTCACCGTGCAGGTCCAGGACAGCGTCCTGGCCACCGACACCCAGGCGCTCTCGCTGCAGGTCGCGCCGCCCGGGGCGCCGCCGGCTCCGCCGGGCATGGTGGCCCTCTGGCCTGCCAGCCCTGGTATCGCCGCCATTAGCTGGTGGCCGCAGTCGGGCGTCACCTACTTCCGGTTGCAGTCGGCCCTCGATCCCGACTTCACCTTCGGGGTCAACACGGTGGACATCCCGGTGAGCAGCCTGCCGGAGCCCGGCAACTTCCTCACGGTGGGCATGCCCGACCAAGACATGTTGGCCTTCTATTACCGTCTGGCCGCCTGCAACCCCGCCGGCTGCTCGCCCTTCGTCTTCGCTGGCGGGATGGCGGCGCGCCGTTTCCCGGCGGGGACGACGGAGCACTGGAGCTTCGTCATGGGCGGTTACCAGTTCCTGGGCTTCGCGTCCGTGTGGGGGCAGAACCAGGTGAGCGTGGAAGGAAAGGTCAGCAACTTCAGGTTCTACGAGGGCATCCACGGCTTCGGCGGCCTCCTCATGGACGCTTGCACCGGCATCGCGCCGGGCTCGGCCTGCACTCGCTCCTGGGCGCACGCGGGAGGCTACGTGAGCGTTTCCCAGGACTTTCCGCCCTTCGGCGAGGTGGGGGTGGCCATCCGCCTCCCCTGAGAGGGAAACAGAGTGACAGGGGCCCGGGGGCAACCCCCGGGCCCCTGTCTTGGCCGCCAGCGCTGCCTCAGGCGGGGAAGCCGAGGCCGCGCTCGCGCAGGCTGACGTAGCCGCCGCGGGCCACTACCAGGTGGTCCAGCACCTCGATGCCCAGCAACTCCCCGGCCACGACCATCTGCCGCGTCACGTCCACGTCCTCGCGGCTGGGCTCGGGGTCGCCCGAAGGGTGGTTGTGCACCACTACGATGGCCGGACAACCCTCCCGCACCGCCTCCCGGAAGATGTCCGCCACCCTGACCTGGGCGCTGTTGACGGTGCCCTTGTACACCTCCGGCACCCCCAGCACGTGATTGCGGGTGTTCAGGAGCACCACCCGCAGGTGCTCCTGCTCCAGGAGGGCCATCTCGGCCATGAGCAGGTTGGCCACGTCCCTGGGGGAGCGGACTACCGGGCGCTCTTCGGGGGCGGCCGCCAGGAGGCGACGTCCCAGCTCCAGCGCGGCCTTGACTTGCGCCGCCTTGGCCTCGCCCATGCCATGCTCGGCGCAAAGCTCCCCGAACGAGGCCCGGGCCAGCCCGGGCAGCCCTCCCCAGCGGGCCAGCAGGCGCGTGGCCAGGGCGATGGCGCTCTCCCGCCCCGATCCTACCCGCAACACGATGGCCAGCAGTTCGGGGTTGGATAGGCTGGCCGGGCCGTACTGGCGCAGCCGCTCGCGGGGGCGCTCGTTGGCCGGCAGGTCGCGGATGCGGAGGCGGTACTCGGGCCCGGCCATCGCCTACTGCGGCACTTTCAGCCGGTCGCCGGGCCTGATGGCGGGGTTGTCGAAGTCGATCTTGTTCCAGAAAGCGATGGCCTGCGCCTGCTCGTACGCGCTCACGCCCGGTCGCGGGTAGCGCTCGGCGATGGACAGGAGGGTGTCGCCCTCCTGGACTTCGTAGTCGACGAAGTTGGGCAGCGCCGGCGTGGGCGTAGCGGCCGGGCTAGGCGTGGGGGTGGGCGTGGCGGCGGGCGTGGGCGTCGTGCTGGGCGTGGGCGTCCCGCCAGGAGAGAGGGAGGGCCCCGAGCTCCTGAGGTCAGAGCCGGCGGGCGGCCTCACCTCGCCGGTGAGGGGCTCGCCGGCCTGGCTCTCGCCCGGCAGTTCGGGCGGGCTCACCAGCAGCCAGACGGCGATGCCCACCGCCGCCAGCAGCGCCACCAGCGAGCCACGGTAAGTGGCGCCCGAAGGGGCCGCCCGCACGGGGCTGAGGCAGTCGCGGCAGAAGGGGCGAGGGCCCCCGCCGTGGGCCTGGCAGTACGGGCGGTGACAGCGGACGCACTTCCTCTCCGCCGCCTGCCCGCAGGCGTAGCACTCCATGGGTCAAGGCAGAGTATAGCCGTGCTGGGCCGAGGCGGAAAGGCCGGGCTACTTGAGCTCGACGACTGCGCCCGCTTCCTGCAGCTTCTTGGCGATGGCGTCGGCCTCTTCCTTGGAGACGCCCTCCTTGATGTTGGTAGGGGCGCTCTCCACCAGGTCCTTGGCCTCCTTCAGGCCCAGGCCGGGCACCGCCTCCCGCACCGCCTTAATGACGTTGATCTTGTTGGGGCCGATCTCCTTCAGGAAGACGGTCCACTCCGTCTTCTCCTCGGCCGGGGCGGCGGCCTCAGCGGCAGCGGCGGCAGGGGCGGCGGCCTGTCCCGCGGCGGGAGCGGCTGCCACCGCTACCGGCGCCACGGGCGATATGCCGAATTCCTCCTGTAGCCGCTTGTTCAGGTCGCGCAGCTCCAGCAGGTTCATCTGCTTGATGAGCTCCAGGACCTGCTCCACACGCTCCGAACTAGTGGTGACCATGCTGGCACCTCCTGTCTCTCAGGCTGCCTCTTCCAGTTGCCGCGCCCTCGCCTCGATGAGGGCCGGTAGTTCGCCCAGCAGCGCCTGCAAAGAGAAGCCCAGCTCTTGCAGCGGCGCCTCCAGCAGCCCCACCAGTGTGGCCAGGGGCGACTGCAGGCGTCCTGCCACCTCGGCCAGGAGTTGTGGCCGCGGTGGCAGAGCTACCAACTCCTTCAGGTCCTGGGGCTGCAGGACGGAGCCATCGAGCACGGCCCCCCGCACCACGAAGGTGGGCGGGGCGCTGCGGGCGTATTCGTCCAGCGCCCGTGCCGCCTCCACCGGGTCGCCGTAGGCGAAGGCGATGGCGGTGGGCCCTTCCACCACCTGCATCACCTGGGGCCGTCCGGCCTGCTCCGCGGCCAGGCGCAGGAGCGTGTTCTTGACCACCTTGATCTCGAGGCCGGCCTGGCGCAGACGGCGGCGCAGCTCGTTCATCTCCGCCACGGTCATGCCGGTGAAGCCGGCGCTGACGGCGAGGGTGGCCCGCTGGAGCCGCTCGCGCAGCTCCTCTACGGCCCGCACCTTTTCTGGCCTGGGCATCGGCTCTCCTCCAACCAGAACGAATGCGGCGCCCTCTGCCCGTCTGGCAAAGGGCGCCGCCCCTCGCTCGCTGTGCAAGGTCGGTCGCGCTGTATCCTCTGCCTCGACGGGCCCCCGCCAGGGCGGGGTTTGAGCCACGAGGGCACCCGTTGTCTCAGGCCTGGACGGCAAGGGCCATTATAACCGCCGCCTGGCCCTGGCTCAACTTCAGGTGGTTAAACGGCCACCGCCTGGGGCAGGGAGAGGGTAGCGGAGATGTCCAGCTTGACCCCCGGGCCCATGGTGGTGGTGAGGGTCATGGCGCGCAGGAACTGCCCCTTGGCCCCACTGGGCTTCGCCTGCTGGATGGCCTCCACCACCGCTGCCAGGTTCTCGAGAAGCGCCTGGGTGGGGAAGGACAGCTTGCCGATGGGCACGTGCAGCAGGGCAGTGCGGTCCAGCCGGAACTCGACCCGCCCCTGCTTGGCGTCGCGGATGGCACGGGGCAGGTCTTCGGGCTCCACCACCGTGCCCGCCCGGGGGTTGGGCATGAGGCCACGGGGGCCCAGGATGCGGCCCAGGCGCGACACCTTGCTCATGACGTCGCGCGTGGCCAGGGCGACATCGAAGTCTACCCAGCCTCCTTCGATGCGGCGGATGAGGTCATCGCTGCCCACGTAGTCGGCCCCGGCCTCCTGGGCGATGCGGGCCGCCTCACCCTCGGCGAAGACCAGCACCCGCACCTGCCTGCCCAGCCCGTGGGGTAGCACGACCGTGCCCCTCAACTGCTGGTCGGCATGGCGCGGGTCCAGGCTGGTGCGCACGTGCAGCTCCACCGTCTCGTCGAAGCGGGCGTAGGAGATCTCCTTGAGCAGTTCGATGGCCTCCTGGGGGGTGTAGGTGCGGGTGCGGTCCACCCGCTGTCGCGCCATGAGGTACTTCTTTCCCCGCCTGGCCATGGTCGGCCCCCTTCTAATCGACCACCTCGACGCCCATGGAGCGGGCGGTTCCCGCCACCATGCGCATGGCGGCCTCGATATCGGTGGTGTTCAGGTCCTTCATCTTCACTTCGGCGATGCGGCGCAACTGCTCACGGGTCAGGCGCCCCACCTTGTCGCGCTTCGGGTTGGCCGAGCCAGACTCGATGCCCAGCTCCTTCTTGATCAGGTCGGAGACGGGCGGGGTCTTGAGGACGAAGGTGAAAGAGCGGTCCTCGTAGATGGTGATCTCCACCGGCACGATGCTGCCGGCCTGGGAGGCGGTGCGTTCGTTGTACTCCTTGACGAAGGCCATGATGTTGACCCCGTGCTGGCCCAAGGCCGGGCCCACGGGCGGCGCCGGCGTGGCCTTGCCCGCCTCCAGTTGCAGCTTGACGACTGCACGCACCTTCTTGGCCATAGCTCCACCCTGAGCGAAACGTAAACTGGGGAAGAGGGCGCTAGAGCCTCTCCACCTGCATGAAGTCCAGCTCCACGGGCGTGTCGCGCCCGAAGAAGGAGACCAGCACCCGCACCTTGCCCTTCTCCAGGTTTATCTCCTCCACCGTGCCGATGAAGTCCTGGAACGGCCCGTCGATGATGCGCACCGACTGGCCCACCTGGAAGCTGACCTTCACCCGCGGCTCTTCGGAGCGCATCTGCCGGATGATGTTGCGCAGTTCCTTCTCGTCCAGGGGTACGGGCTGCGTGCCCGAGCCCACGAACCCCGTCACCCCCGGTGTATTGCGGATGACGAACCAGGCCTTCTCGGCCCGCTCCTTGTCCTCGGGGTTGGCGGTGTTGTTCAGGTCGATGGCCTGGACGAGGATGTAGCCGGGAAAGAGCTTGCGCTGAACGGTACGCCGCTGTCCTTCCCGTATCTCGATCTCGTCCACCTCGGGCACCAGCACGTGGAAGATGAGGTCGCCGGCGTCCAGGGAATGGATGCGGTTTATGAGGTTGGTACGGACCTTGTCCTCATAGCCCGAGTAGGTGTGGACGATGTACCACTTGCGCTGGGGATGGAATATCTCCTCGTCGGTGAGGCCCTCCAGCTGCTTGTGAGCCCGGGCCTCCCCTTCGGTCTGGGGCCTCTCAACGGATACCGTTTCCTCAGTGCGCTTGCGACGCGCCATATCCCTTCCCGCTCCCCGCCATCGGTCTCGTTGCCGGCACGGGGCCTACCCGAACAGACTGCGGCCCAGGAGGAGCTTCTGGATGAGCCAGGCGAAGGCGGCGTCGATGCCGCCCAGGATGGCCCCCACCGTCACTGCCACCACTACCACCACCACGGTCAGGTGAAAGGTGGTCTCCCGGGAGGGCCACGTCACCTTTCTCAGCTCGGCCCAGATCTCGGCGGCGAACTGCGGCAGGAACCGTAGCCCGCCCCTGGCGGCCCTCGCCCCCGCCGATGCGCGGCCGGGCAGCCGCGGCGGCCGCCCCTTGGGGGCCTGCCTGCTGACGACGGGATGACGCCGCAGCGCCCGGTTCATGGCTCCTCCTGCCCGGCCAGCACCATTCTACACCTACCTGGCCTCTCGGTGGGCCACGTGGCGCCGGCAGCGCGGACAGTACTTGCGCAGCTCCAGCCGGTCAGGATCGTTGCGGCGGTTCTTGGTGCTGGTGTAGTTCCGCCGCCGGCACTCGGTGCAGGCCAGGTGGATGATGATGCGGTCCCCCTTCTTCTTGGCCATTGCCCCCGTGCCTGCCCGCTACTCGATGACCTTGGTGATGACGCCAGCACCCACGGTGCGCCCGCCCTCGCGGATGGCAAAGCGCATGCCGTCCTCAAGGGCCACCGGGTACATCAGCTCCACCGTCAGGTTGATGTTGTCGCCGGGCATCACCATCTCCACACCCTGGGGCAGGATGACGCTGCCGGTGACGTCGGTGGTGCGGATATAGAACTGGGGCTTGTAGCCGGTGAAGAAGGGGGTGTGGCGGCCTCCCTCCTCCTTGGTCAGCACATAGACCTGGGCCTCGAACTTGGTGTGGGGCTTGATGGAGCCGGGGGCGGCCAGCACCATGCCCCGCTCCACTTCGTCCCGTTCCACGCCCCTCAGGAGCACGCCGATGTTGTCGCCCGGGAGCGCCTCGTCCAGGATCTTGCGGAACATCTCCACGCTGGTGGCCACCGTCCGGCGCGTGTCGTAGGAGAAGCCGATGATCTCCACTTCATCGCCGGGCCGCAGGACGCCCCTCTCCACGCGGCCGGTGACCACCGTGCCGCGGCCCTTGATGCCGAAGACGTCCTCGATGGGCATGAGGAAGGGCTTGTCGCGGGGCCGCACCGGCTCGGGGATGTACTCGTCCAGGGCGTTCATGAGTTCCCAGATGCACTGGTACTCCGGGGCCTCGGGGTCGGTGCTGCTGGACTCCATGGCCTTGAGAGCGCTGCCGCGGATGACCGGCACCGTGTCGCCGGGGTAACCGTACTTGCTGAGCAGGTCGCGGACCTCCAGCTCCACCAGGTCCAGCAGCTCGGGGTCGTCGACCATGTCCACCTTGTTGAGGAACACGACCATGGCCGGCACCTCCACCTGGCGGGCCAGGAGAACGTGCTCCCGTGTCTGGGGCATGGGCCCATCGTTGGCGGCGACCACCAGAATGGCGCCGTCCATCTGGGCGGCACCGGTGATCATGTTCTTGATGTAGTCGGCGTGGCCGGGGCAGTCGATGTGGGCATAGTGGCGCTTCTCGGTCTGGTACTCCACGTGAGCGATGGCGATCGTGATGCCGCGTGCCCGCTCCTCGGGCGCCTTGTCGATGCTGTAGAAGTCGCGGTACTCGGCCAGGCCCTTCAGAGATAGGACCTTGGTGATGGCGGAAGTGAGGGTGGTCTTGCCGTGGTCGATATGGCCGATGGTGCCCACGTTGAGGTGGGGCTTGGTGCGTACAAACTTCTGCTTAGCCATGTTCGGGTCCTCCTGGAAGGTATTTGGGCTTCCATATGTGGGGCCAGGCTTCCGCAGGGAAGGGCCTCCTGTCCTCGGCCGGTTGTAAGGCTGGAGCCCACAGCCGGACTCGAACCGGCGACCTCGCCCTTACCAAGGGCGTGCTCTACCACCTGAGCTATGTGGGCCCCATATTTTTCTGGTGGCGGGGGCAGGATTCGAACCTGCGTAGCCCATCTCAGGGCGCCTGGTTTACAGCCAGGTGGTTTTAGCCGCTCACCCACCCCGCCAGCTTTGGTCTGCCGTCCTGGAGCCGAAGGCGGGACTCGAACCCGCAACCGGGCGATTACAAATCGCCTGCGCTACCGATTGCGCCACTTCGGCCCCAGCCCTTCGGGCCAAAGGCCAACGCCGCCCCGGAGGGCGGCACCATCGGTAAGTATAGGGCCCCGCCTCCGCCCACGTCAAGGAAACTTGCCTGCCGTGCGAGCCTGGGATACCATGAGGGCGACCTGCTCGGATACAGCACCGATGGTAAGGAGCCTGAACGTCGCTATCGTCGGCGCCACCGGTATGGTGGGGCGCGAACTCTTGCGAGTGCTGGAGCAGCGCCGCTTTCCCATAGCTGGGCTCAGGTTGCTGGCCTCCGCCCGCTCTGCGGGCAGCCTAATGCGCTTCGACGGCCGCGAGTACACGGTAGAGGAAACGACGCCAGAGTCCTTCGCCGGCGCCGACCTGGTCTTCATCTCCGTGTCCAGTCAGGTGTCGCGGGAGCTGGTGCCCATCGCCGCCCGCGCCGGGGCCGTGGTGATCGACGACTCCAAGGCCTGGCGGCTGGAGCCCGACGTTCCCCTGGTGGTGCCGGAGGTTAACGGCGAGACGCTTTCCGGTCACCGCGGGATCGTCGCCACGCCCAACTGCGAGGTGGCGCCACTGGTGCTCTGCCTGTGGCCCCTGCACCGCCGCAACCCCGTGCGCCGCGTCATCGTGGACACGTACCAGTCCGTCTCCGGCACTGGCTGGGCAGCGGTGGAGGAGCTCAAGGAGCAGACCCGCGCTGCCCTCGAGGGCCGGGAATACCCGCCGCAGGTGTACCCGCACCCCATCGCCTTCAACGTCATCCCCCATGTGGAGCCCTTCGGCGAAGACGGCTACACGCGAGAGGAGGCGGCCATCGTCCACGAGACGCGCAAGATCATGGGCGAGCCAGAGCTGGCCATCTCGGCCACCTGTGTGCGGGTGCCGGTGCTGGTGGGCCACAGCCTGGCCGTCCACGTCGAGTTCGAGCGGCCGTTCGACCCCCATGAGGCGCGGGAACTGCTCAGCCAGGCGCCAGGCGTCAAGGTGGTGGACGACCCCGCCGCAGCCCTTTACCCCACACCCTTGCAGGCGGCGGGCGATGACCTGTGCCTGGTGGGGCGGATCCGTCGCGACTCCTCCTGCGAGCGGGGCCTGGCCCTGTGGATCGCCTGCGACAACCTGCGCAAGGGCGCCGCCGTCAACCTGGTCCAGATAGCGGAAGAACTGCTGGCACGCAACCTGATATAGTCCACGGGAGGTGGGGACATGGAGATAGGTCGGCTGCTCACGGCCATGGTCACCCCCATGGACGACGAGGGCCGGGTGGACTACGGTCAGGCCCGTCGCCTGGCCCAGGCCCTCATGGACTCCGGCTCCGACGGCATCGTCGTGGCCGGCACCACCGGCGAATCGCCTACCCTCTCCCACGAGGAGAAGCTCCGTTTGGTCCGCGAGGTCAAGGAGGCGGTGGCGGGCCGCGGCGCCGTGATCGCCGGCACCGCCACCTACCGCACTGACGAGAGCATCCAGCTCTCGCGAGAGGCGGAAAAGGCGGGCGCCGACGGCCTGCTGCTGGTCACGCCCTATTACCACCGGCCCACACAGGAGGGCCTGTACCGGCACTTTCGGGCCATCGCTGAGGCGGTCTCCATACCCTGCATCCTCTACAACATACCCGGGCGCACCGGCGTCAACATGGCTGCCGAGACAGCCCTGCGACTGTCGGAGGTGCCCAACATCGTCGGTGTAAAGGAGGCCTCCGGCGACCTGGCGCAGGCGGCCCGGATCATCGAGGGGGTGCCGCCCGGCTTCCGGGTGTGGAGCGGGGACGACGCCTTCACCCTGCCCTTGCTGGCGGTGGGCGGGTACGGGGTCATAGCCGTGGTCTCCCACCTTGCCGGCCTGCAGTTCAAGCAGATGATCGAGTCCTTCCTGGCGGGGGCGGTGGAGGAGGCCGCCCGGCTGCACCGGCGCTTGCTGCCGCTGATGCAGACCCTCATGACGGCCGCTCCGAATCCCATCCCCATCAAGTACGCCCTCAACCAGGTGGGCTTCAAGGTGGGTAAGCCACGCCCGCCCCTCACCGAGCCCGACGCGGCGGCGGCCGAGCGCATCATGGCCGAAGTGGCCAAGGTGCCCCTGGACCTGAAGGTCCCCGTGTGAGGGGCGCGACGTGCCAGCCCTGCCCAGGCTCGCGGCCCTGGCCTTCGATGCTTATGGCACCCTGTTCAGCCTGCAGGCCGTGGCCGACGCCTGCGAGGCTGCCTTCCCGGGGCAGGGGGAACGGCTGGCACGCCTCTGGCGCTCCAAGCAGCTCGAGTACGCAATGCTGCTGAGCCTGATGGACCGCTACGAGGACTTCGCCCGGGTGACGGAGCGCGCCCTGGACTACTCCTGCCGTGCCCTGGGCCTGGCGCCCCTGCCCGGCGCCCGTTCCCGCCTTCTAGAGTCTTTTCTCCACCTCCAGCCCTTTCCGGAGGTGCCCGCCGCCCTGCAGGCGCTGGGCAGCCGCTACCGGCTGGCCATCCTCTCCAACGGCTCGCCCGACATGCTACGGCCCTTAGTGGAGGGGGCCGGGCTGGTCGGCGCCTTCGCAGCGCTCATCAGCGCCCACGAGGCGCGGGCCTACAAGCCCAGTCCGCGTGTATACGCGCTGGGGACTCAGAAGCTGGGGCTGGCCCGGGAGCAGATAGGCTTCGTGTCCAGCAACCCCTTCGACGTGGCCGGCGCCCACGCCTTCGGCTATCCCACGCTCTGGGTCAACCGCACTCAGGCCCTGCCTGAGGAGCTGGACGCTGCGCCGGTGCTGGTGGTGCCGGATATGCAGGCCCTGGCCGATGCCCTGCTCAGGGACTAGCGCCCCTCTGGGCCAGGAAGCGCCGCCACCGACGTCTCAGCACCGATTGCCCCCAGCGGTAGCCCAGGGCATCGCCCACTGTGTTGGCGAGATTGGCGAAGAAGACGTAGCTGAAGGCCAGCACCAGGAACATGGCCAGGACCGTCCACCAGTGGACGTCGGCGAGGGCGATGGGCATCAGGCTCATCACGATGCCCAGCAGCAGCCCACCGTAGGCCATGCCGCGCACTGCCAGGGCCTCGCGGAAGCGCTGAGCGCTGAACATCCGCAGCACCTCGGGCGGGATGCGCTGGACCGGCTCCACCTGGGCGGTGGCGGTGCCGCAGTGGGGGCAACGCCGCTCCTCCCGCTGCAAGGGATGGTAACAGTAGCCGCAGAACAGGCCGGCGTTGGGAGCCTGGCCGGAGAGGACCAGGTCCATCAGCTGTTGCAAGCGCGGCGAGAAGGGGGGCGCGTCCCCGGCCGACGCTGTCCTCATGGTCGTGCCCGATTACAGAGTTTAGGCCCGCCCCGTGCCTGCGGCTAGACGGGCTGCAGGGAGAAGGAGTGGTCGGCCATGAGCACTGCCGCGAAGACGATGCCCAGAGAGGCCAGCAGGATCAGCGTCGACAGGGCCATGGTCGCGCGCCGCAGGGCCCGGGCCTCGGCGTCGCTTCTACCCCCCATGCCCTCCATGGCCCGGAGCTGTCGCGGCCCCACCACGAAGGAGTGGGCGGCGGTGAGCGCCAGGGCCATGCCCAGCAGCGACATCTTGGCCAGGAAGATCCAGAAGTAGCGCCGGTCCGGGTCGAGCAGGTCGTCGATCTCGTCCATTCGCTGGAAGAGGTTGCTGAGCCCGCTCAGCACCAGCACCACGATGGCGGCACCCCCCAGCCAGCCGAACCGACTGGTGAGGGCTCGTAGAGCCCGGGCTCGCGCCCCCGGCTCCAGGGCCCGCAGAGCGGGTATGACGAGGAAGAGGAAGAACTGGGGGCCAATAAAGGCCGTGGCTGCCACGATGTGTATCCAGAATGTGATGTTCTCGGTCATCGGGGCAGTAAATCTCTCAGGACGATGGCCTGGTCTCGCTCCGGCCCTACCGACACCAGAGATACGGGCACTCCCAGAAGCTCTTCCACCCGCCGGACGTAGGCCTGCGCCCGAGGCGGCAGGTCATCGAAGCGGCGCACGCCAGAGGTGTCCTCCTCCCAGCCGGGCATCTCCTCGTAAACGGGCTGGGCTCGCCAAAGCGCGTCGGTGCTGGCGGGGAAGGTCTCCGTCACATGGCCATCGAGCCTGTAAGCGACGCAGATACTGATGGTGGGGAACCGGTCGAGCACGTCCAGCCGCGTCAGGGCTATCGTGGTCAGGCCGTTGGCCCTGGCCGTGTAGCGGGAGGCCACCGCGTCGAACCAGCCGCAGCGCCGCGGGCGGCCGGTGGTGGCGCCATACTCCGGCCGCGGCCCGGCCTCCCGCAGCATGGTCCCCTGCTCGTCCAGCAGCTCTGTCGGCATGGGGCCGTTGCCCACGCGCGTCATATAGGACTTGTAGACTCCCACCACGGCGCTGACCTGCGTCGGGCCGATGCCCATGCCGATGCAGGCGCCTCCTGCCAGGGACGACGGCACCGACGAGGTCACGTATTCGTACGTGCCCAGGTCCAGGTCCAGCAGGGAGCCCTGCGCCCCCTCCAGCAGCACCGTTTCGCCGCGGGCGAGGGCCTCCTGGACCAGGGTGGCCGTATCGGCCACGAAGGGCCTGAGCCGGGCGCCGTACTCGGCGTATTCGCTCCATACCTGCTCCAGGTCGAGCGGCTCCGCGCCGTAGAAGCGGGTGAGGAGGGCGTTCTTGAAGGCCAGTACCCTGGTCATACGCTCCTTGAGGGCATCCGGGTCCACCAAATCCACCATGCGGATGCCCATGCGCCCTACCTTGTCGGCGAAGGTGGGCCCGACGCCGCGGCCGGTGGTGCCGATAGCCCCCCTGCCGCGCATCTCCTCCTCGAGCCTGTCCTGCAGTACGTGCCAGGGCATCGTGACATGGGCGCGGTCGCTGATGAACAGGCGGCCGCGCACCTGCACGCCTCGCTGCTCCAACGACGAGATCTCCTCGATGAGCACCCTGGGGTCGACGGCCACGCCGTTGCCGATGAGGCACAGCTTGTCGGGATAGAAGATGCCCGCCGGCACCAGGTGCAGGCGGAACTCGCCCAGGTCGTTGACGATGGTATGGCCGGCGTTGCTGCCGGCGGAATACCTGGCCACCACCTGGGCGCGCTGGGCCAGCAGGTCCACTACCCTGCCCTTGCCCTCGTCTCCCCACTGGCCGCCGATCACCACCACAGCAGGCATTGAGCCTCCCTCCCTGACTCCTGTGGCCTGTCCGAAGGCCGCAGTAAGTGTAAAAGTGGGGCCACTAAGGGTCAAGGCCGCTCCGTCTCAGCGGACGGTGGAGCGCCTGAGCCTGTCCCTGGCCTCCGGGCGGGAACGGCTGGGGATGCGATGGTAGCCCCGCCGCCCCCTCTGCCCGTCAGCTCACGGATGGCGGCGGGAGGCTGCCGCTATGCCCGCGGCCAGAGCGAGAGGGCGCAGCGCTACAGAAGGCGGGCAATTGTTCAAGATAGGCGCATAACCTGCAACGTCTTGACAATCCCATGTCGGTCAGCATAATTGTCGACAAGGTCGATGCTGCGCATAGGTCTCGTGTATCGACAGGGGAGCGACATCGGCACGGGCTGGAGGTGAAGGCACATGAGCGGGCACTCCGGCGAGGGCTACTGGTCTGGCCACTGGGCACGCGTGGCGCGGCGCCGGCTGGGAAGGAGGGCGTTCCTGAAATACCTGGCAGCGGGGGCAGGCACGGCCGGGCTGGCCCTCGCCTGTCGCGAGGAGGCCCCGCAGGTGGAGACGCCGGCTGCGCCGGAGGTCAGGCCACCCGCAGCCGGCCAGGGGGGCACCCTGGTCCTCCACGAGAACGGTGACCCGGCCAGCTTCGACTTCTACAAGACCTGGGCCAACCGGACCATGACCGCCATGTCCTTCGTCTACCCGCGGCTCCTCAAGTTCAAGACCGGGCCCGACGTGGGGCCCCTGGACTACGAGATCGTGCCCGACCTGGCCGCGGCCATGCCCGAGCAGCCCGATGCCACCACCTACATCTTCAAGCTGCGCCCCGCCAGGTGGGAGAACAAGCCTCCTCTGAACGGCCGCCCCCTGACCGCGGAGGACATCGTCAAGAACTGGGAGCGCTTCCGCACCGAGCACCCCAACCGGGCCGTCCTGGCCAACGACGTGGACAGGGTGGAGGCGGTGGCCCCTGACACGGCCCGCTTCATCATGAAGCGGCCTCTGGGCCCCTTCGTCAGCCACATCGGCCACCACGGCGTGTTTTACATCATGCCCTACGAACTGTTCGGTACTGGCCAGCTGGAGAAGGACATGTGGAGCGCGGGCCCCTTCATCTTCAAGGGGTACCAGGTGGGCTCGGAGATCCGCTACGAGTACAACCCCGATTACTTCGTCCAGGGCAGGCCTTACCTGGGCGGCGCCATCATACGCATCGTGCCCGACACGGCTACCGCTCAGGCCCAGCTCCGCGCCCGGCAGCTGGACACTACCGCCTACCAGGTGGTGGTCTCGGCTGCCGACTACGCCTCCCTGAAGGCCGCCATTCCCGACGCCGTGTTCGTGCCCTTCTTCCGCCAGACGGACTTCAGCATGGGCATGGACATGAACGACCCGGTGTTCCGCGACAAACGCGTGCGCCAGGCCATCTCCATGGCCATCAACCGCGACGAGCTGACGCGGGTCAGCGGCGAGGGCCAGTGGGTGCTGCCCTACGGGCTGATGGACAAATGGTACTTCGACCCCCGCAAGAACGAGTTCGCCAACGCCAGGTACTACCTGTACAACCCGGCCGAGGCGCGAGCGCTGCTGCGGGCGGCAGGCGTGGAGCGGCTGGGCCCCTACGACCTGATCACAGGCAACGTGTTCTGGCCGGAGCAGGTACAGCACACGGAGGCCATTCAGCAGCAACTCCGGGCGGTGGGGATAGAGACCAACATCCGCGTGCTGCCCTTCTCCGAGTACTACGCCACGGCCATCACTCGGGCCAACTGGAGCAACGGCTTCGCCCTGGGCTCGCGGCTGGTGGTCTCGGACCCCAACGAGACGTTCACCATCTTCTGGGACCCGGACAGCCCGCGTCTCATCGCTCCCGGGCTGGGGCCCATCCTGCGGCAGGACACGGAGCTGCTGAACGCCATCGAGCGGCAGAGGCGGGAGCTGGACTTCAACCGGCGCCGTGAGCTGGTGAGAGAGGTCGTGAACATCATGGCCGACCGCATGTACAGCATCCCTCTCATCGGGCCGCGGGCATACCACGTGCACCAGCCCTACGTCCAGAACCTGCACTGGATATTCAGCTATGGCATGGGCAGCGAGTACGTGCCCGAGTCGTTCAAGACCCAGTGAGACCAGGCAGGGGGCCGAGAAGCGAGCCCCGGCCCCCTGACACTGCTGCTCGCCTGCGGGTCGGCCGCCCGCGACCGCCGTAGGCGAGGCAGTCGACGTTCCACGCCAGCGGCCTCAGGCGTACTCCAGAGGCAGGTCCACGGGCTTGCCTATCTCGGCCGAGAGGTCGGCCGCCAGCGTTACCTCCATCACGCGGCGGGCGTGTTCCGGCGTCACCAGTACTGGCCGGTCGTGCACCACGCAGTCGATGAAGTGCCAGGTCTCTGCCTGCATGGGCCCCTGGTAGACGTGCATTATCTGCTCGCCGGGCATGGTGGACATAGGTATAGAGAGCCCATCGGGCCGATAGAAGAGCACCTCTCGGTGGGTGTCATCGATGATGAGAGAGCCCTCGGTGCCCCAGAACTCGATGGTGGCGATGATGGCCCGAGGATGCGTCGGCGGCAGGATCCAGTTGGCGCCAACCGTGAGCACCGTGCCGTCGTCCATGGTGACGATGGTCCAGACGCAATCGGGGGCATTGACGCCCATGCCCCTCATCACCTTGTAGGCCGACTGGGCATAGACCCGCACCGGACGGGCGTCCTCCAGACACCAGAGCACGAAGTCCAGGTCGTGGGTGGCCTCCATCTGGGTGGGCGTCAGGCCGGAGCGGGTAGCCAGCTTCTGGCCCAGGCCCAGGGGGGCGCTGCGGCTCACCAGCGCCGTCACCGGCCGGCCGATGCGCCCGCTGACGATGCACTCTTTGACGAATGCATACTTGGGGTTGAAGCGCTGGGTATAGCCGATGGTGAACTTGAGCCGGTTGCTGCGGGCGACCTCCACCAGCTCGTCGGCCTCGCGCAGGGTGAGGGCCATAGGCTTCTCGAGGAGAACGTGCTTGCCGGCCAGCAAGGCGTCCCTGGCGATGGGGTAATGGGTGCTTTCCGGGGTAGTGGAGACGATGACGGCATGCACGTCGTCCCGCTGGAGCAGTTCCCGATAATCGGTGGTCCACAGGCGGGCGCCCGTGTCCGCGGCCACCTTCTCGGCCTTGGCAGTGTCGATCTCGGCCAGGTACAGGTTTTCCACCAGGGGATGACGGGCGCAGTTGTGGGCGCGGATCTCGCCTATCCAGCCCGTACCGATGACTGCCACTCCGATCCTGTCGGGCATCGGCATCCTCCCTGTGATGTTTGCTGCTCGACCGCCCGCCCTACTGCCGCGACGGGCGCTATGGGGCCGGCGGGCAGATGTCGGGGGCGGCCGGGCTGGCCTTATTCTCGTCATATCCAGAGTTAGCTGTCAACTTCTCACCATGGTCACCCCGCCGTGAGGCCCGACCCGGGGCCGAGGTCCACGGCGTCCGCTGTGCCGGAGACCTTGGTCTTACGCACCGCACGCAGTCGAGGCTGTAAAATGGGCGGCGCGACGAGTTGCCAGATCGGACGAGGGAGTATGCCCCACGTCTACACCAACGGCATCGTCACCTTTTACGAGGACGCCCGACCGCGAGGGCGGACCGACGTCCCGACCGTCGTGCTCGTCCACGGCTACAGCGTCGACCTTCGCCTGTGGGACGACGTCGTGCCGGTACTGCTCGAGGCCGGCTTCCGCGTAGTGCGCTACGATGTCCGCGGCCACGGCCGCAGCCTCGTGCCCCCCGCCGGCTACACGTTTGCCGACTACGCCGCCGACCTGGCCGAGCTGCTGGACCGCCTGAACGTGGACAGGCCCATCAGCGAGGCGCTGGCCGTGGACTCGGCCCACGTGGTGGGGCTGTCCATGGGCGGGGGCATCGCCCTCCAGTTCGCCCTGGACTATTCCCAGCGCGTGCGCTCGCTCGTGCTGGTGGACTCGGCGCTGCCCGGCTTCACCTACTCGCCCGAATTCGCCCAGCAGGTGGAGGCGCTGGTGGAGGCAGCCCGCCGCGAAGGCCCCCGGGCGGCACTGGAGCGGCTCTGGCTGCCCCACCCCATTTTCGATGGCGTGCGCCGCTTTCCCGAGCGCTTCGCCAGGCTGCGGGAGATGGTGCTCTCCTACCCGGGGCGCGACCTGCTGGCCGAGCCGGAAGCCCCTCCGCCTCGGCAGGTGGCGGACCGACTGGCCGAGATAACGGTGCCTGCGCTGGTAGTGGTGGGAGAGCTCGACCTCCCCGACTTCCAGCTCATCGCCCAGGTGCTGGCGGCGAACCTGCCCCGTGCCCGGCTGGAGGTGCTGCCCGACTGCGGCCATGTCCCACCTCTGGAACGTCCGCACGAGTTCGGTCGCGTGCTGGTGGACTTCCTGCGTTGGGCCGAGGAGGCCTGAGGGGGCTCCCGTCCTGGCGGGCCTGTCCTGGCGAGGGCCAGGGGCGTAGGTTAGTATTGTTTCGCACAGGCGCGGGCCCCTCCCGCGCCGAGTCCATGTACAGTTCGGGAGGCGCCATGGACGTCTTCGAGGCCATGTATACGCTGCGGGCCATCCGCCGCTTCAAGCCCGACCCGGTGCCCGACGAGCTGGTCTGGAAGGTGCTGGAGGCGGCCACCAAGGCCCCCTCGGGCGGCAACCGCCAGCCCTGGCGCTTCCTGGTCGTCCGCGACCCGGAGACCAAGAGGCGCATCGGCGAGTTCTACCTCGAGGGCTGGGAGCGCTTCTATGGCGGCGCTGCCAGGGAGCAGATGCTGCAGGACCCGGCCCGCGCGCGTATCTATCGCTCGGCCGACCACCTGGCCCGGCACCTGGCCGAGGTGCCGGTGCTCATCATCGCCTGCCTGCGCACCACTCCCTGGCCGGTGACCACCTCGGAGCGCGGCTCCTACATCTTCCCTGCGGTGCAAAACCTGCTGCTGGCGGCCCGCGCCCTGGGCCTCGGCACCGTACTCACCACCCTGCACCGCGTACGCGAGAAGGAGGTGCGGGAGTTGCTGGGGGTGCCCGACGACTGGGAGACCATGGCCCTGATACCGCTGGGCTGGCCGGCGGTGCCCTTCGGGCCCGTGAGGCGCCTACCGGTGGAAGAAGTGGTGTACTGGGAGCGCTGGGGGGAGACGCGCAGCCGCTAGGCCTCTTCCTATCTGTGCGATAATGGGCTTGCCATGGCCCGCCGTGGCAGGCCCCGAGGAGAGGACATGTTCGCCCAGGCAGGGGCGCGCCGGGCCGCCCGCGAGGCGCCCCTGGCCGCCCGTATGCGCCCCCGCAGCCTGGACGAGTTCGTGGGCCAGGAGCACTTGCTGGGGCCGGGCCGGGCCCTGCGCCGGGCCATCGAGGCCGACCAGGTACCGTCCATGATCCTGTGGGGGCCGCCCGGGACGGGCAAGACCAGCCTCGCCCGCATCATCGCCAGCATGACCCGCTCCCACTTCGAGCCCCTGTCCGCAGTCACGGCAGGGGTGGCCGACCTGCGGCGCGTGGTGGACGAGGCCAGGGAGCGACGCGACCTCTACGGCCAGCGCACCATCCTGTTCATCGACGAGATCCATCGCTTCAACAAGGCCCAGCAGGACGTGGTCCTGCCCCATGTGGAGGAGGGGGTCGTTACCCTAATAGGCGCCACTACCGAGAACCCCTCCTTCGAAGTGGTGGCGCCCTTGCTGTCCCGGTGCCGCGTCTACGTGCTGGAGCCCCTCTCGCCGGAGCACATACGCACCATCGTCCTGCGTGCCCTGACTGACCGCGAGCGGGGGCTGGCCGACCTGAAAGTGGAGCTGGGCGAGGACGCCCTGGACCTCCTCTGCCGGGCGGCCGGGGGCGATGCCCGCGTCGCCCTCAACGCCCTGGAGCTAGCAGCCTCCGCCGCCGTCCCCGACGCCGAGGGCAGGCGGCGTCTGGGGAGGGAAGAGATCCTGGAGGCGCTGCAACGTCCCGCTCCCCGCTACGACAAGGCCGCCGACCTGCACTACGACACCATCTCTGCCTTCATCAAGTCGGTGCGCGGCTCCGATCCCGACGCCGCCCTGTACTGGCTGGCGCGCATGATCGAGGCGGGCGAAGACCCGCTTTTCATCGCCCGGCGGCTGGTGATCCTGGCCGCCGAGGACATCGGCCTCGCCGACCCACAAGCACTGGTGCTGGCGGTGGCCTGCCAGCAGGCCGTCCACTTCGTGGGCATGCCGGAAGGCTACCTGCCCCTGGCCGAGACCACCATCTATCTGGCCTGCGCCCCCAAGAGCAATTCGGCCCTGGAAGCCTACCAGCGGGCCGCCCGTGATGCCCGCGCCACCCAGGGGGAGCCGGTGCCCCTGTTCCTGCGCAACCCCGTCACCAGGCTCATGGAGTCGCTGGGCTATGGTCGCGGCTACCGTTACGACCACGCCTACCCCGACCACTACAGCGGCCAGGACCACCTGCCCCAGTCGTTGCGCGGGCGGCGATACTATATACCTGGAGAGCTGGGCAGCGAGGCCCGGCTGAAGGAGTGGCTGGAGGGCCTGCGGGCACGCCATGCTGCTCCTGCACGCTCTGAGGATGAGGGAAAAAGGGGCAGCGCGAGGTGAGCCACGACCCGCCCTCAGGGAGGTGGCCCGAGAGGCGCTGGAACTGCTGGCCGACGCCACCGCTGCCCTTTCCGGCACGCCGCTGGAGTCGGAAGGCCACAGACTGTCCTATCTGATGGTTGTCACCGCCATGCGCTCCCTGTGGGCGGCCTGGGAACTGACGGAGCAGGGCTACCATGCCCAGGCGGCCACGGTGGTGCGCTCGGCCCTGGAGTACTGGGCTGCCGCTGTCTACCTCTGGAAGCGGCCCGAGGACGCGCGACTGTGGCTGGAAGGCAACGCCCGTCGGCTGCCGCCAGTGGAGCAGATGCGGCGCACCCTGACCAAGCCCCATGCCCAGCACTGGCGTCGCTCCTACGACCGCCTAAGCGAGGTGGCTCATCCTCGCCTGCGGGGCTTGCTGGAGGCCCTGGAGGTGGCCCGCCACGACCCGCTGGAGGAAGGCGGCGGCCCCGCCCGGGGCCAGGCGGTGGCCCGGGAAATGGCCCGCGCTGCCCTGGCCATGCTGGACACAGTGCCCCTCCTGGCCCAGGCCGTGGAGAACCAGCCTGAGCTGAAGCGGCGCCTGGACTCGCTGCGAGAGCGCCTGAAGGCGGCGGAGGACTGAGGCCGCCCCGTCCTGCGACATGGACATGGCCCCGACAGCCAGACACACGCCCTGGACGCACGGTCGGCTGCCTTCGGCCGACGAGCTGGAGTCCCTGTTCCGGCGGGAGGGGCTGACGCCACACTGGTGGAGCAACGGGCCCGGCGAGCGCTATCCCGTGCACTTTCACCCCTACCACAAGGTACTCTACTGCTATCGGGGCGCCATCCGCTTCGGGCTGGCGCCGGATGGTCCGGTCTTCGAGCTGGCCCCCGGCGATCGGCTGGACCTTCCCGCCCTGACGCCCCACTGGGCGGTGGTCGGGCCGGAGGGCGTCACCTGCATCGAGGCGCCGCGAGGGTAAGGACGTGCGCCTGTCCGACCCCGGCGCGGTGGAGGCCATCGCCCAGGTGCTGGGCGCCGAGGCCAAGCGAGCACCCTTCCAGGTGCCCCGGGGCCCCAGGCGCCTCGACGCCGACGAACAGGGCGAGCCGGTGTACCAGCTCTCGCTGCCCAGTGAAGAGTCCGGCGGCCAGGTCCTCATCACCCTCTGGCCTACCCTGGGACGGGTGGATGTGCGTCTGGGCAACAATTACTGGGTGCTGAAGGGCGTGGAAGCGGTGGACCTCTACCCCGGGGTGGAGGTGCTCTTCCGGCGGAACGACCCGCCTGCCTTCCTGTTCGTCTCGGTGAAGGGGCGGGTGGCCATGGTGGGCTAGAGGCGGACCCGGCGGCCACAACCCAGGCAAGTCCAGATTTCCGCCTCCCTGGCCGGCCAGCCCGGAGACTCGTCCTGGAAGATCAGGACCTCGGGCGCTGCCACAGCCATCTCCAGCAGCCAGCGGAGCCGCCCTTTGGGGCGGCGCTCCACGCGCCAGCGGCTGGCCCCGCAGCGCCGGCAGGTGGGGCCGCCGTGCCCCTCCACCAGCTCGCCCTCTTCCGGCCTCGTGGTCACGATTGGAGCAGGTCCAGGAACTGCTTGAGTATGCGGGCGGTGGCGCCCCAGATGCGGTAGCCGTTCCAGCGGAAGGCCGGCACCAGCACCGGCGTGCCGCGCCACTGCCGCAGTTCCAGCTCCATGTTGCGCCAGTCCAGCAGGTGGGGCAGGGGCACCTCCAGCAGCGAGGCCACCTCGTGCGGGTGAGCGCAGAACTGGTAGCCCGAGTCGCAACGCAGGACGCCGACGTAAGGGGTGACCAGGAAATTGGTGATGGTGATGATGTCGTCCAGCCGGCCGATGACCTCCACGTCCTCGGGGCGGATACCCGCCTCCTCGTAGCTCTCGCGCAGGGCGGTGGTCATCAGGTCGGGGTCTTCGGGGTCGCGGGCGCCGCCGGGAAACGATATCTGGCCTTTATGGTGCTCCACCTGGTGGGTGCGCTCGGTAAAGAGGACATGCACCTCGCCGTCCTTCAGGTACAGGGGTACCAGCACCGCCGCCGGCACCGTCCCCGGTTCGCGAATGGTGAGCGGAGAATAGGCCGCCAGGGCCGCCCTCGCCTTGTGGAGCAGGGCATCGCCGCTTACACCGGTGGACTCCATGGCCATGTCCCCACTCCTAGTATAGCTGGCCCCGGAACGGGCCCGTATGTCCCTCTCAACCGGCCGTGCTCGTCCGCCAGCGGGCGAGGACCTCGCGAAAGCTGCTCACGTCCCAGAACGACCATCCCCTCAGGGCCGCACGGCGCAGATGATCGTAGGCCGCCCGGCGGGCCGGCAGGAGCCCATCGTATGCCGGCGTGCCCGCCGCGTCCTCGCAGAGGCATAGGAACCGCTCCAGCAAAGCCAGCAGCCTCTCTCGCCGCGCCCGCAGTGACGAGAGGCGCAGATCGTCTGCGGGCGGCGCCGCCAGGGCCCCGTCGATCTCGGCTATCAGCGCCTCCCCGGCCGGGAGGGCCGCCGCCACCAGGGCAGCCCGCGCAGTGGAGAGGACGTCCCGCAGGTCGGCCAGGTCATGGAACAGGTCGTGGGCGGCCGAGTCCAGTTCGGCCGCGACGGACTGGAGGAGCATGAGGCAGAGGTTGACCTGGGCGCGGCCGTAATCGGACGACGCCTCACGCGCCAGCTCCTGCAGGGCCGCCTGGACGAGAGCTATGGTCTCGGCCGCGTGGGGTCGCATGGCCTTTCAGACATCCATGAGCGCCATGATCTCCAGCTCCAGGCGGGGGTTGCCGCGGGCGGTGAGGGCGAGGATGGGTTCCCGCGACTTCCCCTCGGCCAGGGCGCGGGCGCCGGTGATGAAGATGGTGGCCAGCTTGACGTTGCCCAGCACCTCCCAGAAGCGGACGGCCTCGGGCTCGACCCGGAGGCCGGTCAGCTCTTCGTAGAGGCGGAAGAAGCGCTCTCGCTCCAGGAGGCCGCCCACCCGCTCGTCGCCAGCCCAGCGCCAGGGCCGCAGGCAAGCCCAGGCCACGTCCTCCAGGGGGTCGCCCAGGTGTGCCATCTCCCAATCGAGGACGCCGCGGACCTCGCCCTGGGAGTCGTACAGGAAATTGCCCACGCGGTAATCGCCATGCACCAGGACTATACGCTGGGCAGGGGGCGGCAGGTGGCGCCTGAGCCAGCGCAGGGCGGCCCGCAACACGGGCTGGGGCCCCAGCGCGTCCCTTTCCGGCACCTGCTCCCACTTCTCGATCTCGCGGCGGGCGCACTCGGACGGTGCCGGGGGAGGGCCCAGGGCCTCCTCCAAGCCCAGAGAGCCCCAGTCCAGGGCGTGCAGGGAGGCCAGCACCTGGACGAAGCGCTCCGCCAGCCTGGGTCGCGCCCCTGCGTACTGCGGGTCGGCCAGGAGCGCATGGGGCGCCGTCTCGCAGCCATCGATGCGCTCCATGACGAAGAAGGGCCGCTCCAGGTACTGGCCGTCGGTCTCGAGCCAGAGCACCCTGGGCACGGGGACGCCGGCCCTGCCCACGGCGGCCATGACCTGGAACTCCACATCGCGGTCGGTCACGAGCAACGAGGCAGGGGGATCGCGGCGGATGACGAAGCCCCGATGCAGGCGGCAGCCGTCCTCTTCCCAGGAGGCGTCGAAGGACCAGGTCTCGCGAGAGGCGCCGCCCGGGATACGGCGCAGGCCCGACACCTGCACCTCCCTGGCCCGGGGGAGGCGATGAGAGAGGTAACGGGCGATCTGCTCTGCCAGCACGACAGCCACCCCGGAGGCAGAGGGTAAGATAGCAGGGATGGGGCGTCGTTTACAAGGAGCGCTCTGGTGGGCCCGGAGGGATTCGAACCCCCAACCAACCGGTTATGAGCCGGCCGCTCTGCCCTTGAGCTACGGGCCCGGGCGGTGTCGATGTCGCCAGCGTCCCCGGTGCGGGTACGCCCGCCAACCTAATTTTAGGCCGGCTGGCCGGCCCCCACAAGGAGCCTCGGGCCTGTGGCCGGGGGCGAGGCGGCGGCGCTGGCACACAGTGCCCCCGGCCCGCCCTTGAGCGACGGCGCGTCCCCGCTGATTGCCGGCAGTAAGGCCTTCGCAACTTAGCTCGCCCTTCCCGCCTTGTGGCGCCGGGGGTTGACTCCCGGCCGCGGGCGCACTATAAGAGAAGCGACCGCTTTATTCCGAAGATAGGTTTATGTGTCTATGCGGATAAGCTGACCTGTCCGTCTGCCCGTCGCTGTAACCGCCCCGGAGGTAGCCCGTGCGTCTGCGTCCCGTCCTCGCCCTGGCGGGCCTGGTGGCCCTGCTGGGGTGGGCCATGCTCGCTCGCGCCCCTGACGCGGTCGGCGTGGTGTCCTTCACTGTCAACACCACCGACGACACGCCGGACTCGGACCTGAGCGACGGGCAGTGCCTGGACCAAGACAACAACTGTTCTCTCCGGGCGGCCATCATGCAGGCCAACGCCTTGGAGGGGACATTCGAGGTGCGTCTGCCTGCCGTCGGCCCTTACCGGCTCATGCGCCAGTGGTTCGATGCCGGCGACGACGACGTGGCCTGGGTGGGCGACCTGGACGTCAGGAACCACATCACCGTCGTCGGCGACACCGGTCAGACGGGGACGACCGCAGTCATCGAGCGCGGCGACATCGGGGAGTGCGTTATCGAGGACCACATCGTCGCCGGCTACGAGTTCCGCATCTTCCATGTGGCCCCGCAGGGCTCGAGCGCCAAACTCGTGCTGGTCAACGTGGAGGTGCGGGGAGGCTGCGCCGCCGACGGCGACGGCGGCGGCATCCTCGTGGAGGCCAGTGGCTCGCTAGAGACCGCCGCGGGCACTGTCGTCGCCGGCAACCGGTCACGGAGACAGGGCGGGGGCATCCATTACGCCGGCACCTGCGAGGGGTGCGACCTGAGCCTCGACCGGAGCACCATCACCGACAACTCGGCGGTGCTGGGCGGGGGCCTCAGCGCCCACGGGACCGGCTCTGGACCCGGAGTGAGCATCGTCGACACGCTCGTCACCAGGAACGTCGCCTCCAGCGGCGGCGGCGGCATGTTCCTGACAGGCGCAGCCACGCTCCGACGGGTGACGGTCGAGAACAATACGGTGGACAGCGCCGACGAGGGCGTGGGCGGTGGAGGCGTCTTGTGCGGACTCGATCAAGAGCTGTGCACGTACCTCCAGGTCATCGAGAGCACCATCGCCCGGAACAGGGCCGAAGGCCCCGGCGGCGGCATTCGTGTCGTGAGTGGCGGCGTAACGGACGCGCCTATCGCGACTCTCACCCTCACGCAGGTCACGGAGAACGGCAGCGACAGCATCGGCGGCGGCATCGCTGCCTCCAGCGCGGGCCTGGCGCTGGCCGGCGCCAGCATCAGCCGGAACAGCGCTGACCTGGACGGCGGAGGCGTGCACCTTTCCGGCAATGGCTGCCGAGCCACGCTGACTGCGGCCGAGGACGCGCTGGGCGACGCTGTCCTCACCACCATCGACGACAACAGCGCCGGCGGTGGCGCGGGACCCCACGCCGGAGGTGGCCTCTACGTGGGTGCCGGCTGCCAGGTCACTGCGGCCGACACGGTGGTGCACAACAACCGCGTCAGCTCCACGGACGGCCGCGTCAGGGGAGGAGGCATCTACAATGTGGCCTCCTTCGTTGGCGTCGGCACCGATATCAGCGACAACGTTGCTGTCGGGGGCACGGGCAGCGCCCAGGGCGGCGGCGTGGCCAACGTGGGCACCCTCTCCCTGACCGGCGGCGAGGTCCGGGGCAATGCCACCACCGGCAGCGGCGTCCGCCAGGGCGGGGGAGTCCACAACGACGGCGGCAGCGTGACCCTTGAACTCGTTTCCCTCTCGGGCAACTCGGCGGAAGACGGGGGCGCCCTGTACTCCAACGGGGGCGATCTGACCATCGAAAATGCGACCGTAGATACCAACACTGCCGCCGACGAGGGCGGGGGCATCTGGTACTGCTGTGCAGAGAGGCTGGCTATCCGGGATAGCACCATCAGCGGGAACCGGGCGGGGCAGGGAGGTGGAGGGGGCATCTACCTCGGAGGCGGCGCCCGGGGATCGCTCGCGAACAGCACGATCAGCGGCAACGAGGCGCAGGGACCGGGCGGAGGCATCGACGTGGGCGAGGAGGACTCCGTCCTCATGGCCTTCGTGACCATCGCCGGCAACACCGCCCGGTACGGGGGCGGACTCCACGCGCCCCTGGACACGGCTGCCAGCCCTGTGCGGCCCTTCAAGGGAGTAATCCTGGCCAACAACTCGGCCACGATGCCAGGCGGCGAGCCCGACTGCTTCGGCTGGTTCGGCTCGGCCGGATACAACCTGGTAGGGAACCTCAGCGGCTGCACTGCTTCCCTGTCCGAGACGGACGTCAGCGGCCAGGACCCTCAGCTGGGGCCGCTCCAGTCCAACGGCGGCCCCACCCAGACCCATGCCCTTGGCCCCGCCAGCCCTGCCCGCGACCGCGTGCCCACCAGTCCCGACAACCAGTGCACCGATAGCGAAGGCGTCCCCGTCGGCCAGGACCAGCGCGGGACGAGCAGACCGCAGGGCGAGGGCTGCGATATCGGCGCCTTCGAGGCGGAGCTCGCCGTCGTCGGGGCCATAACCATCGTCAAGCAGGTCGAATCGGGCTCGGGCACCTTCCACTTCACGGGCGACCCCTTTGGCGACTTCGACCTCTCGGTCCCCGACAGCCCCAGTCGCACCCTGGTCGACCTGACGCCCGGCAGTTACCAGGTGCGGGAGGCGCAGAGCGAAGGCTGGGAGCTGGTGAGCATTCGGTGCGAGGGCGACGAGGACGTCCGCGTGGACCAGGCCAGCGCATCGGTGACCATCGACCTGGACGCGGGCGAGAGCGTGAGCTGCACGTTCACTAACCGGCGCAGTGGCGGTGGGGGCGACGGAGACGGCGGCGGCGGTGGTGGAGGAGGCGGCGGTCCGCCGCCGCCCGGGCCGCCTCCCGCCCTGGGCTACATACGGCTGGCCGTGGAGGTGGTGCCCGAAGGCCCCCAGCAGTTCTCTTTCCTCTCGGACATCCCGGGCTGCACGTCCTTCTCGCTGCGCGACGACGGCACTTCCCTCGCTGACCGACTGCTATGTGTGGCGGCGGCTCCCGGCACCTACAGCGTTACGCCCCAGGTGCCGACCGGATGGGTGCTGGCGGGCGTCGCTTGCAGCGGTGGCAGCGGCGCTGCCGCCATCGTCCTGGGCCCGGGCGAGACGGTCGACTGCACCTTCCGCTTCGTGGCCATCGCCGCCCTGGAGAGCGGCGACGTGGACTGCGACGGGCAGGCCACCGAGGCCGATGTACGGGCCTTGCTCAGGCACCTGATAGGGCTGCCGTTGGAGACGCCGCCCGGTTGCCCGATCCCGGGCCAGGACATCGATGGTGTCCTGTGGGGCGACCTGGAAGGCGATGGCGACGTAGACTCCGCCGATGCCGCGTTCCTGCTGAGGACGTTGGGCGGTCAGGGGGCCCGGCCGGGGGCATCGTGAGCCTCGGCCCTCCGGGAGAGGGCAGGCGCTGGAGCTGCTGTTGTGCGGAGTGCAGGACGCTGCAATGGCCCCAGGGATGCGGCGCGTTGTCGCTGTTTTCGGACAGGGCTAGCATAGGGCTGTAGGTCGTGACGCTGCCCGGGGGTTCGTCCGGGCGGGAGGGGGCCCATGAGCGCGACGGCTGCGGACGCCCTGCGCGCCGCCCACAAGGTGCTGCGCGACCACAAGACGCTCACTCTGGTCAGCTCCGCCGAGGGCCAGCTGTGGGCAGGCAAGGTCTACTACGGCGTCCAGGACGGTTATCTGTACGTGGCCCTGGAACAGGGGCGCAACCACCGCAACGTGGTGGCCAACCCCCGCGTCTTCTTCGTCATCGAGCACGGAGTGCCGGACCGCTTCGTGCAGGGAGAGGGCATCGCCGAGAGGCTGGGGCCCATCGAGGAGCGGCCGGAGCGGCACATCATATTCCGCAACGCCTTCGAGCTGGTGCCCTTCGCCAAGTCTTTCCCCGGCGTGGAGGTGTTCCGCATCCGGCCGACGCGGCTGTACGTCTCCGACTTCACCGGCGACTGGAAGCCGCGGGCCGAAGTGGAGGTCACGGACGAGGCCCTGCGCGTCTTCCAGACCGAACTGCGCTTCGACGTCCCCCGCTGGAAGGTGCTCTGGCAGGCCACGCGGCCCTTCGCCTTCACTGTGACGCTGGTGCCTGTGCTGCTAGGGGCCCTGCTGGCGCCCGAGCTGTCGTGGGGTTGGCTGGCCGTAACGCTGCTGGGCGCCCTGTTGCTGCATGCCGGGGTCAACGTCCTCAGCGACAACTTCGACTACCGTCGGGGCGCCGACACCTGGCGGGTGCTGGGCTCGAGCCGCGTACTGGTGGACGGTCTGATGGGGCCACGGGAGCACCTGTTGTGGGGGATGTCGCTGTTCGGCCTGGGCTGCGCCCTGGGCCTAGCCCTGGCGCTGCTGCGGGGCTTGCCCGTCCTGGGCTTCGGGCTGGCGGGGGCGCTTCTGGGCCTGTTCTACACCGCCCCGCCGGTCGGCCTCAAATACCGCGCCCTGGGAGACGTGGCCGTGTTCCTGGCCTTCGGCCCGCTGATGTCCATGGGCGCTTACTTCGTGCAGTCTCGGGAGGTCTCCTGGCAGGCGGGGGCACTGGCGGTACCGGCGGCCCTGCTGACCATCGCTATCCTCCACGGCAACAACTTCCGCGACATTATGGAGGACAGGCAAGCGGGGTATTCGACGGTGGCCGGCCTGCTGGGGCCCCGAGGCTCCAGCCTGTACTATCTCCTGCTGGTGGGCGGCGCCTACGCAGCGGTCCTGGCCTTCGTGGCGGTGGGATGGTTATCCCCCTGGTGCCTGCTGGTGCTGGCGACGCTGCCCTACGCCTGGCGCAACGTGCGCACCGCCTTCCGCCCGGCCCGGGTGGCCTTCACGCTGCTGGACCTGTTGACGGCCCAGCTCCACTTGCTGTTCGGCCTGGCGATGGTGGCGGGGACAGCCATCGGCCGCTGGAGCTGAGATGGCGTCCCGCCCTGTGGGCTAGAGCTCGCGGCTATCGAGGACGATGGTCACGGGGCCATCGTTGACCAGCTCCACCTGCATCATGGCCCCGAAACGTCCCGTGCTGGTGGGGACGCCCATGTCGCGCAGGGCCTGGGCGAAGACCTCCACCAGGGGGGCGGCCACATCGGGCGGCGCGGCGTCAGTGAAGCTGGGCCGGCGTCCTTTGCGACAGTCGGCCAGCAGGGTGAACTGGCTCACCACCAGCGCCTCGCCCCTCACGTCCAGGAGCGAGAGGTTGAACTTGCTCTGGGCGTCGGCGAAGATGCGCAACTCGGCAGTCTTGCGGGCCAGCTTGCGGGCGTCGGACTCCGTGTCGCCCTGGGCGACACCCACTAGCACCAGGAGCCCGTGGCCGATGCTGGCCACGGGCTCGTCCTCCACCGTGACGGCGGCACGGCTGACGCGCTGCAGGACGGCCTTCATCTCCTGCTCGCGATGACAAAGGCCGCCCCTGTGGGGGCGGCTGCGCAGCTACGGCCCGGACGGGGGCTAGCTGGACGACTCGGCCTTGGCCTCTTCCTTCTGCTCGGAGTCGCTGCTGCTGTGGCCGTTCTTCCGGTTGTCGGTGCTGTAGAAGCCGGGCCCCTTGAAGATGATGGCCGGCGCACTGAAGAGGCGGCGGGCCGTGCTGCCGCAATTAGGGCATTCCTGCTCCACGGGCGCGTCGAAGCCTTCCCAGCGCTCGTACTGGTGTCCCTGAGAGCAGCGGTACTCGTAGATAGGCACGGCTCGTACCTCCTTTCCCGTCCCGGTGTCGGCTGGCAGGGCAAAGGGGGTCTGCCCCAATTATATACGACAGTTTGTGAAACTGGCAACGCACTCCTGCCCCGGCCCGGTATCAGGGTCGGTGGCAGTCCCGACGACTGGCGGCTCGGGGGCGCCGCTGGCCCGGCCAGCCCTACTCCAGCGAGGCCAGATAGGGGTAATGGGGTTGGCCACCGTAGACCACCTCCACCTCCAGCCCGGGGCGCTCCTGTTGGAGCGATTCGGCCAGGGCCTGGGCCTGCGCCTCCTTCACGTCGGCCCCGTAGTACAGGGTCAAGAGGCCCTCGCTGCCGTCCAGGGTATCCAGGGCGCCGCGCAGGGCGGCCTCGGCGCTGTCGGCCTTCACCTTCAGCTCGCCATCCACCAGGGCGATGTAGTCCCCTTCCTTGACCTGCAGGTCGCCGATGCGCACGTCGCGGATGGAACGTGTGACCTCTATGGTGCGCACCGATGCCGCCGCCTCCTCCATAGCGCGGGCGTTCTCCTCCAGGTCGCGGCTGGGGCCGAAGGCCAGGAGGGCTGCGATCCCTTGGGGCACCGTGACGGTGTGCAGGACCTTCACCCTTTTGCCGGACATGCCTGCCGCCTGCTCGGCAGTGAGCACGATGTTCTTGTCATTGGGGAGCACGATGACTTCCTGGGCGGGCGCGGCCTCGATAGCCTCCAGTAGTTGCCGGGCGCTGGGGTTCATGGTGGGGCCGCCGCTCACCACCACCGCGCCCAGGCTGCGCAACGTCTGGGCGAGCCCATCGCCGGGAGCGACGGCCACCACCGCCACCGGCGGCTGGAGCGACTCCTGGAGCTGGAAGAACTGCCCCGCCTGCTGGCGGATGTTCTCGATCCGCACTTCCAGCAGCTCGCCAGCGTCGGTGCCGATGCGGATGGCCCCACCCGGGTCATTGGTGTGCACGTGGACCCGTACCAGGCGCTCGTCCCCCACGGCCACCACCGAGTCCCCCAGCTTCTCCAGGAGGGAGCGGATGGCCTCGGCGTCGAGCCCCTGGCCGCCCACCAGGAACTGGGTGCAGTAGCCGTAGAGGGAGGGCTCGGCGGCGTGCATCTCCTGGGTGGCGGAGAGCCAATCGCGCTGGACGTGGGCGGGGGCCAGGGCCGGCGCCTGCTCCAGGGGCTCGCCACGCAGGTACCGTGCGATGGCATCCAGCACTACCCAGATGCCCTGGCCGCCGGCGTCCACCACGCCCGCCTCGGCCAGCACGGGCAGCATCTCGGGAGTACGCTCCACCGTCTCCCTGGCCCTTTCGGCGGCAGCGGTCACGAGCGTGGTCAGGTCGCGCTCGCCGTTCGCCACCAGCTCGCGGACGGCGGCTGCCGCCTCCCTGGCCACGGTGAGCATGGTGCCCTCGCGGGGGTTGGCGACGGCCTGGTAGGCGAGGCGCGCCGCCTCGTCGAGGCCGGCAGCCAGCGTCTCCGCGTCCAGTTCCCAGCGGCCATCGGCGGCCCGAGCGAGACCCCTCACCATCTGCGAGAGGATGACTCCCGAATTGCCCCTGGCGCCCATGAGCGCGCCTCGGGCCAGGGCGGCCATCAGCTCGCTCAAGGGCACGTCCCTGGTCTCGGGCTGGAGGCGGTCGGCCTCCTCCAGGGTGGCGCGCAGGGTGAGGAACATGTTGGTGCCGGTGTCGCCATCGGGAACAGGGTAGACGTTTATGGCATTGAGGGCCTCGACCTGCCCTTCGAAGTGCTGTACGGCCGCCTTGAGGGCGCGGTAGATATCGGCTGCGCTGAGGGAGACGATAGCCCTAGCCTCCTGTCCCGTGCCCCGCGACCGCTTTTTGCCGCCCGTGGCCCTTCACCTTGCCCTTGGCTGACGGGGATGGTAGGATACCACTTGCGCATTCTAGCAGGGGCCCAGGAAAGGGTAAAGCGAGGCGAAAGACGTGGCCAGGTGTCAGGTGTGTGGCAAGGGGACGCGCTACGGCCGGAATATCCGGCACCAGCACTCCGGCCGCTGGGAGCGGCGCGCGCCCAGAACGCCCCGCACCTTCAAGGCTAACGTCCAGAAGAAGACCGTCGTCATCGACGGGCGGTCCCAGAAGGTCAAGATCTGCACCGCTTGCCTCAGCGCCCTCCTCAAGAAGACTGCCTCCATTTAACCTGCGCGCCAGCAGCGCGACTGCGACCGCGTTGTCCATCGCGGGGGCTTGTAATGGCGGGCGCCAGGGGCGATACTGAGGCCGAGCCCCTCGAGCGGCCCCCCGCCCTCCACGCATGGGAGCAGCCCGCTCCTTCACGCTGACAACCTCCGCGATCTGGCGAGCAGGCCGGCCGCCTCAGGGTGAGCCGTGCCCTGGAGGTGCATTAGCTGTGCTACGTCCGTACTGGCCGACCCTGTTAGCGCTGCTGCTGGCTATCGTGGGCTGCGGCGGGGCTGCCTCGTCCCTGCCCGATACGGCCAGCCCTGTGTCCACCGCCGCGCCGACGGGGTCGGTGGCACCCCTGGGGACACCGACGCCGGGGCCGTCCCCAGCGGTCACCACTGCCGTACCGACGGCCGCCCCCACCCCTGTCGTCACCCCCGCTCCTGTCCCCACCGCACCGTCCCCGTCCACATATACCGTCCAGCCTGGCGACACGCTGTACTCCATCGCCAGGCGGTTCGGGCTGACGGTGGACGAGCTGGCAGCAGCCAACGGCATCGCCGACCCCTCCCGGCTAAGGGCGGGGCAGGTGCTGGTCATTCCCCGTGGGGGCGGGCCCACGCCCGCAACCCCGCCTCAGGGCAGCGCCCAGGTAGTGACCAAAGGCAACGCTGCCCGGCGCATGGTAGCTCTTACCTTCGATGCTGGGGCCGATGCCGGCTACACTGCCCTGATACTGGACACGCTGCGGGCCAACGGCATCCGGGCCAGCTTCGGCGTCACCGGTCGGTGGGCGGAGCAGAACCCCGACCTCCTCCGCCGAATCGTGGCCGAAGGTCACCACCTCATCAATCACACCTACAGCCACGACTCGTTCACGGGCCGGTCCACCGGCAACCCGCCCATGACCAGGGAGCAGCGCTGGCCAGAGCTGGACAGGACCGAGTCCATCGTCCAGCAGGTCACGGGCGCCACTACCAAGCCCTACTTCCGTCCCCCCTACGGGGACTACGATGCCTCGGTAAATGCCGACGTGTATGCCCGGGGCTATGCCTACAACGTCATGTGGACGGTGGACTCCCTGGGCTGGCGTGGCATCCCCGCCCAGGAGATCGCGCAGCGCTGCCTGTCCCTGGCCGAGCCCGGGGCCATCTACATCATGCATGTGGGGTCGGCCTCGCAGGATGCCTTCGCTCTGCAAGCCGTCATCGATGGCCTGCGCAGGTTGGGGTACAGTTTCGGCACGGTGCCCGAGGTCATCGCCCTGTAACATCACCCTTCACCCTGAGCGATGGAGCGGGGTATAGTCATATTCGGAGGCGTGAAAGAGAAGGCGATGCCTATCGAGGCCGTTCTGTTCGACCTGGGAGATACCCTCTGGCACTTCCCCAATATGCCACCCGTGGAGGTGGTGCGCGGGGAGACGGTAGGCCGCATCCGCCGCCTCCTCGCCCGCTGGGGGCACGAAATGGACGGCGACCGCATCTATATGGGCCGGGACATCCGGCTGGCGGTCGAGGAGGCCACCGAAAAGGCCTTCTGGGGAGACCTCAAGAGCCCCGACTACCCGGAGCTGTGCCGCCGGGTGGCAGCCCGCCACGGCATCGCCCTGTCTCGCGAGCAAGCAGAGGAGCTGTGGGACACGTGGAACCTGGGCGGCCAGTTCCTGGGCCGGCAGCTCTTTCCCGACGTCATCCCCACGCTGGAGGCGCTGAAGGCGCGAGGGCTGCGCCTGGGGGCTGTCACCAACCGGGGCTGGTCGGGCCCGCGCTTCTGGCAGGAACTGGAGGACCTGGGCCTGGCGCCCTTCTTCGAAACGGTGGCCGTCTCCTGCGAGGTGGGCTATTTGAAGCCGCACCCTCGGATCTTCCAGGTGGCCCTGGAAGCGATGGGCTTGCGGCCCGAGCGGGTGGCGATGGTGGGGGACAGCCTGCGGGCGGACGTGGCCGGGGCCAAGGCCCTGGGCATGGTGGCCGTGTGGCGGCGCCCCCCGCAGAACGAGCCGGTGGAGGAGACGGCCGACCAGCCCGGCGACGACGGCGAAGTGGCCCCCGATTACACCATCGACACCATTTCCCAGCTTCTCGACCTCCCTCCCCTGCGGCGCTGAGACCGCCATCCAGCCGGTGTCGCTTCCAGGGTAGACGGCGGTCTGCCTAGCGGCGGCGAAAGACGGTGGCGCCAGGGCCATCGTACACCGTCTCGTACTGGGGCGCCTCGGCCAGCGAGCCGCGCAAGGTCGGGCAGCAGTCGTCGCGTTCCCGACGGAGGTCATAGGGGACCTGCTTGGTCACGAAGACGTAGTCGTAGTCGAGGTCCGTTTCCTCGGCCCAGCGGTCCAGGCACTCCGCTCCCTCTTCGGCGCATTTCTGCAGCGACTCGTAGGCGTCCACATGCCGGTGGAAGGCACCGGGCACCCATTCCAGGCCCTGGGGCGTAGCTACCGATATGCGCCCGGTCAGGGCAGGGAACCACTCGGCAGCCACATCGTCCCACCAGGTCCGGTTCTCCACCACCAGAAATCGGGAGCCGGGGGGAGTGTTGGCCCCCACCCAGGCCATGGCCTGGCGCGTGGCCGGCGCGAGCGGCTCGTCGATGGGCACAGGCAAGGCCGCTGTCGCTCCGGCCAGGGCCACCGCCAGGCCGGCCGCGAGCAGGCCACCGCTCCCCGGCCCGAGCCGGCGGACGCCGCTCCAGAGGCCTGTGCCGGCCAGCAGATGCAGGGGGAGCCCTGTGAGCCGGGGGAAGAGCCAGGGGGCGGCCAGCGCGCCTCCCACAAGCCAGGCGACTATAAACCGGCCGCCCTCCCTCATGGCGGTCAGCGCGCCCAGCGCTGCCAGGACAAGGGCCGCCACGAACACGGGGTCGTGGGTCAGGTGGTACTGGCCCACCCAGGCCAGCTCTGGTAGGGCGAAGAAGGTGCGGCTGGAGCCCGAGGCGACGAAAGTATCGGGGCCGTAACGGCCCAGGACCGTGGCCCACCACGGCGCCGAGACGACCAGCGCGCACAGGGCCGCCAGCGCCGTGCCCTTCAGCAGGCGCAGGGAGCGCTCTCCCTGCCCCGCCAGGAGGAAGAGCCCGCTCAAGGCCAGGAACCAGGCCATCTCCACGTGGGAGAGGAGGGCCAGCCCCCCGCACACGCCGGCGGCCCAGGCGTGAACGTAGCGGCCACCCGTATACAGCCTGTGTAGCCAGAACAGGGCCAGCAAAGCGAAGAGCAGGCCCAGCGAGCGGGTGAGCCCTCCGCCCATGATGAACCAGGAGAACCCTTCGCTGTAGGAGGCGAAGAGCAGGGCCGCCGCCAGGGCGGCTCCCCGGCTGGGCAGGAGGGAGCGGGCCAGCAGGGCGAAGGCCCCCACCGTCAGGAGGCTCAGGGCGAGAGGCAGAAAGCGCAGCAGGTCGAGAGCGCTGGCGGGCGTCAGGCGGTCCAGCAGGGCGGCCAGGTACAGGCCGAGGGGAGGGTAAGCGAAGGGCACCTGGCCGCCGTTGTAGGAGGAATAGAGGGGCAGCCGAAACCCGCTCGCCTCTAGATCGCGCACCATGACATAGATGAGGCCGCCGTCGTGTAGGGGGAAGTCCGCTGCCAGGACGCGCTGGAGGCGCAGGGCGGCGGCCAGGACAAAGGCGAGCGCCAGGCCCAAGGTGTAGCCGGCCCGGCCCAGGTCCGGGGCTGCCGCCCCGGGCGCCGTCCACGCCGCCCTCTCCGCCGCCGAGGGCCCTGGCCGCCCTTCCATCGCCACCGGTCTGCAGCGATAGTACCTGGCTGTCGCTGGAAAGAAAAGGACGGCCCGGGGCCTGTGCCCGGGCCGTCCTCGCCCCGCGCGCTCAGGGCATCAGGGGCCCAGCCAGGAGCAGTCGGTGGTCTGGCGTCCGTTGAGCTCCTGGCCGGTCGCCCTCTGGAAGGATGCCAGGTCGCCGTACCGCGTGCCGCCCCACTTGATGAAGCGGTCCGGGTCGCTGGTGTGGACGCAATCGTAGTCGAAGCTGGAACCGGAGGGCGGCGTGTCGTTCAGCTCGAACACGTAGCGTCCCACCTGGTAGACGTTGTTGCGGGACACGATGGGGCCCAGGCCGCTGTTGGTCTGCTTCAGTCCGTCGGCTCCTGGCCCCACCGTGCAACGGTTGCCGGTCAGGTACACCGTCGCCCGGGTGGCGTTGCCCACCTTGTAACAGAAGAGGTTGCCCTGCGGCCCGGCCACCAGGTCGTGGATGTAGTTGCGCTCGACGTACAGAGGGCCGGTCATGGGAGCGGCAAAGGCGATGCCCGTGCCGCAGCCCGAGACCTCGTTGTTGACCACCCGCACGTTCTGCGCTCCACCCTCCACCTGAATGCCATCGTCGCCGCAGTCGCGGACCACGTTGGCCTCGATGACGGTGTCACGGTCGAAGGAGCCGCGGGGGTCGCCCTCGGGCTCGCCGCCCAGGCCGTCCCACCCGCCGACGATGAGGTTGCCGCCGATGTAGTGGCCTCCGCCCGAGGGGCGGTCGGAAGCGCTCTTGAACCAGATGCCGTTGCCACCGCCCCGTGGCCCGCCCGACAGCTCGACGCGGTAGCGGATGACGTTGCCCACCAGCCGCAGGCCCGAGCCAGGGTACCAGGCGGCGATGCCGGCGCGGTTGGCCTCCTGGGCGTTGCTGCAGTTGTAGTCCTGGATGGTGCTGGTCTCGACGGTGACCCGGCTGGCGCCGTCCTCGATGATGATGGCCGCTCCGGCCGAGCGCTTGACGCCCAGATTGCGCAGGGTCACGTCTGAGGCGCGGACGGTGACCACGGCCTCGGCCGAGCACTGCCCATCGATCCAGACCGGGCCGTCGCCGTAGGCCTCCAGCGTCACTGGCTTCTCTATCACCAGGGCCTCGCGGTAGGTGCCTGCTCGCACCCTGATGACCTGACCGTTTCCGGCCGCTGCCAGGGCAGCGCCGATGCTGGCGTAGCCGCCGCTGCCCACCACGAGCCCTCCGCCGCCGGAGCCGGTGCTGGGTGTCGGCGACGGCGTGGGGCTCGGCGTCGGCGATGGCGCCGGGCTGGGAGGCGGCGGCCCCACCACGCCGCCCGGGTCCACGGCCAACGACACCTGGTCGAAGTAGCCGCCGGCGGTGCCGCCCGTGAGCGAGCGGACCATCAGCTGCACGCGGACGGACCTCGCATCGGGTGGCGCCTCCACCGGGCCTGTGGAGACCAGTTGGAAGCTGCGGTCGACGGTCTGAGGCCTCGCATCCACGTAACCGATGGCGCCGGTCGAGGCATCGCTGGAGCGGTACCAGACCAGGCGCAGCCAGGCGCTGGAGACCTGCGGGTCCGACGCCAGTACGTAGCCCGAGAGCGCGTAGCGCTGTCCTGGCTGGACGCTCAATCTCTGATAGGCATACACGGGGCTGGTGGACTTGGTCACCAGCAGCCCGGAGTAGCTGCCTTCCTGGGCGGGCAGGGCGCTCCGGCCCAGGAGCGCCTTGGAAGTCGAGACGAGCCAACCTTCCGGCGTGCCATCCCCGGGCGTAGACTCGAAGCTGCCATTGGTGATGCTCAAGTAGACTAGGGCGGCGGCCGCAGGCTGGGACTGGCCGCCCCTGGCAACCGCCAGAACGGAGGCGGCCGTGATGGCCGCCAGCAGCAAGAGGACTCCCTTTGCGAATGGCAGGGGAGCCTTCCGATTCCCGGCCATAGACATGTCCTCCTGGTCGTTGGTGTCGTCCCTAGGCCGGGCATCGTGCCACCCCTCCCCACATGGGGGCCAGTGCGGCCCCCCATCTCTGCACCCAAGACTTCGACGCCCGAACCGGGTGTAGGAGCTTCGATGCAGGGCGTGGTGTGTGCCCCTGACTGAAAGCGTCGGTGCGCCCTCGTCTTCGACTATCACTCCCCTCTTGGCACGGGCGCTGGCCCCACCTGCGCGCCAGCGGCGGGGCCGGCCCTGCCCTGGCTGTGCAGCGGAAAGGGATGTCTCCCCGGGCTGCAGCCCAACGCGGATTAACATAAGACAGCCGCGGGCGCGGGCGCAACCGCTACCTTGGTCCTGGCGCTATAGGGCGGGAGGGCGAAAAGTGTCGATTTTCGGCGTCTACGCACTCCTATCTCATCGGGCCGCACCCCTGCGCGAGGACGCCGCTCCCTTACGCGCCTGAGCGGACAGAGTCCCTCGCCTGGCCGGGCCTAGGGGCCGCAGACTGGCGACGACCGTTGTCCGTCTCCTCTTGCAAGGCCGCAGTCTGGGGCCGGAACATGTACCCTACCCCGCGCCGGGTAACGATGCGCGTCGGTGCGCGGGGGTCGGGCTCAAGCTTGCGTCGCAGATACCAGATATACAGTTTCACCAGCCCCCGGTCGCCCACGTACTCGGAACCCCATACATGGGCGAGGATCTCGTCGTGGGTGACCACCCATCCCCTCCTCCCCACCAGCAGGGCCAGCACCCGGAACTCGGTAGGGGTCAGGTGAACGGGCCGGCCGTTCGCCAGGACGCTCATGCTGCGAAAGTCTATGTACAGGTCGCCGTCTTCGTACACCAGCTGGGAGGAGGGCACGGCCGAGAGCCCCTGCAGCGCCTCCTCCAGGGCCGATGGCGCCTCCTCGCCGTTGACCTCCCACAGCAGACAGTAGTCCAGGGGCCAGGTGCGCGCCTCGTTGAGCAGGTAGTGGCTGGGGCTGTAAGAGACGAGCAGTAGAGGAAGAGAGGTCATGCGTTTGACGGTGTGCACGAAGTCGCGCAGCTCGCGCGAGAGCCTGTCGGTCACCACGAGGACGCCGGCAGGGCGCGATACGTATATGCAGCGGTACGCCTCCCACCAGTCCTCGGCCAGGACGACCTCATACCCTTTCTTGGCCAACCAGCGCTCGACTCGCTTGCCGAAGGAGTCGTCTTCGCAGACGAGCACTAACGCAGCCGGGCCTTTCATCTGCATCCCCTCCCCGCCGCAACTGCAGCCCTAGGTCCGGCCGGTTTCCGGCTGGCCGGCGCGCGACCTCTGTCCAGGCGGCCACGACCCCATGGCCCACAGGTCGTCACCGGCTACCCCTTTAGTGTGTGAATGATAATGCAGGTGTCAAGTGGGCAACCCCTCGCGTTCAGGTTCGGCCACGATAGGCTCATACAGAACTCAGACCTTTCGTCGACCGTGGCCAGACCCCACTGCGACTACCCGCAGTCGCCTAGGCCGTCATCATATACCCCGATGTCGACGCGCGACGGGGCCATGGCACGGCGGCTGGCCGTTATCGGGGCAGGGTACGTGGGCCTCACCGTGGCTGCCTGCTTTGCTCACCTGGGCCACCGGGTGAGCTGCATCGAGTGCGACGAGGCCAAGGCCCGCGCCCTGGCCGCCGGCAGGGTGCCCATGGCCGAACCAGAGCTGCAGCCGCTCTGGCGTCGGCACCTGGAGGACGGCACCCTGACCGTCCACTGCGAGGCCGCCGAGGGCCTGCCGGGGGCGGAAGTGGTGTTCCTCTGCGTGGGGACGCCCTCCTCGCCTGATGGCGCAGCCGACCTGGGCCAGGTATGGAGGGCGGCGGCTGAGCTGGCCAGGGCCATGCCCAGGGGCGCGCGGGCGGTGCTGGCCGTTAAGAGCACCGTGCCCCCGGGCACGACCCACCACCTGTCCGTGATGATGCGGGGGCTTCGGCCGGACCTTCACCTGCCGGTGGTGGCCAACCCCGAGTTCCTGCGCGAGGGCAGGGCAGTGCAGGACTTCCTCTCGCCTCCCCGTATCGTCCTCGGGGCCGATGACGAGGAGGCGGCCCGCACGCTGGCAGAGCTGTACCGGCCGCTGGACGCGCCGGTGGTCCACTGCCGTCCGATCAGCGCCGAACTGGCCAAGTACGCCTGCAATGCCTTTCTGGCCGCCCGGGTCTCCTTCGTCAACGAGATAGCGGAACTGGCCGAGACCCTGGGCGCCGACATCGGCGAGGTGACGGCGGTGATGGGTCTCGACCCGCGCATCGGCCCCGCATATCTGGAGGCGGGGCTCGGCTGGGGCGGAAGCTGCCTGCCCAAGGACTTGCGGGCCCTCATCGCCCTGGCCCGCGGCCTGGGGGTGCCATCGCCGGTGCTGGAAGGGATAGCCCAGACCAATGCCCGCCAGGTGGCGCGGACCGTGGCCCGGCTCGCGTCGGTGGCGGGGCCGCTGGAGGGCAAGCGGGTGGCCCTGTGGGGCCTGGCCTTCAAGCCCGGCTGCGACGACACCCGCGATTCGCCGGCCCTGGCCCTGGGCCGCGCCCTGCAAGAGGCCGGGGCCGAGGTGACGGCCTACGATCCGGTGGCCTCCTGCACCGAGTTCGCTATCCACCGCGACCCCTACCGCGCCGCCGAGGCGGCCGATGCAGCGGTGGTGGCCACCGGCTGGCCGGAACTGCGCTCGCTGGACTGGGCCAGGGTCCGCTCGCTGATGAAAAGGCCGCTGGTCCTGGACGCACGCAACGCCCTGGACGGCGAGGCAGTGCGGGCGGCCGGGCTCGTATACATGGCATTGGGCCGGCCCCTGGTGGGGGAGCCCGCGCCGGTGGAGGGGTGATGGGTGAAGTGGTGCAGACGCGGACTCTACGCCGACAGGCTGCGGCCTATATGCCCCTGAAACGGGCGCTGGACATCGTCCTCGCCTCGCTGGGGCTCGCTGTGCTGGGGCCCCTGTGTGCGCTCATCGCCCTGGCTATCTGGCTCGATTCCCCGGGCGGCGTGCTCTTCCGTCAGACCCGCCTGGGCAGGGACGGGCGACCTTTCACCATGTACAAGTTCCGCACCATGCATCCCCATGCTGATGACTCTCTGCACCGCCAGGCAGTGGCCCGCTGGGCACATGGCGCTGCCGACGGCGACGGGCCCCACCCCTACAAGCCGGAACGCGACCCGCGAGTTACCCGAGTGGGGCGGGTGCTCCGTCTCACGGGCCTCGACGAGTTGCCGCAACTGCTTAACGTGCTCCGGGGCGAGATGAGCCTGGTGGGTCCCCGGCCTGCCATCCCCTATGAGCTTGTCCACTACCGTCCCTGGTATTACCAGCGGTTTAGGGTGATGCCGGGCATCACCGGCCTCTGGCAGGTCAACCGCCACCGCGCTCCCAGCCTGCCGGAGGCTGTGGAGCTGGATATGAGGTACATAGAGCGAATGTCGCCGGTGCTGGACCTGGCCATACTGGCCCGGACAGTGCCCCTGGTAGTGCGAGGCAGGCTCAGGTTTTGAGAGGAGGCGCCATGCGAATCGGTCTGGTGGGGTGTGGCTATTGGGGGGGCAAGCACCTGCGCGTCCTCCACGAACTGGGCTTCGGCGGCCATGTTGTCGTCACCGACTGCGACCGGGCGCGGCTGCACGATGTGGCCCGAGTGTACCCTGCCGCCACGGTGACGGAGAGCTTCCAGGAGTTGCTGGAGCGCTCCGATGCGGTCATCGTGGCCACGCCGGCCAGCACCCACTACAGCTTCGCCAGACAGGCCATCGAGGCGGGACGGCATGTGCTGGTGGAGAAGCCCTTCACCACCTCCTCGCAGGAGGCGCGCGAGCTGGTGCAGATGGCCCGAGAGCGGGGGCTGGTGCTTATGGTCGGCCACATCTTCCTCTACAGCCAGCCGGTGCGGGCGCTGCACGCCCTGGTGCGGGAGGGACGCATGGGCCGAGTGCTGCACCTGGACAGCCAGCGCCTGGGCTTCGGGCTCCTCCAGTCCGATATCCACGTGCTTTGGGACCTGGCCTCCCACGACATCTCCATACTCGCCTATCTGCTGGGGGAGTGGCCGCAGCAGGCAGCGGCCCGGGCCGTCACGCACCTGCACAGTCAGCGATTGTGGGAGGTGGGCCATGCCCATCTCTGGTTCCCGAGCGGGGCGTCGGCCCACGTGCATGTGAGCTGGCTCTTCCCCTATAAGGTGCGTCAGCTCGTGGTGGTGGGCTCGTGCGCTACCGCCATATACGACGACACCAGCCCCGAACCGCTGCGGGTCTGCGAGCGCGAGATCCGCTTCCCCGCCGCGAACGGCAGACGCGGGTGGTGTACGCCTTCCTACCGCTCCGGCGACGTGCACCTGCCGCACATCCCCCAGCGTGAGCCACTCCTGGAGGAGGTGACCGAGTTCGTGCGCTGCATAGATAGCGGCTCTCCGTCCCTGAGCGATGGCGCGTTCGGCCTGCGGGTGGTGCAGGTGTTGGAGGCGCTGGACGCCTCGCTGGCGCGGGACGGGCAGGCCGTGCCGGTGGAGGTGCTGTCCGCAGCGCCGGTGACCGGGGAGGGTCTCCAGCCATGATGAAGCCAGCCATGATGAAGGTGGAACTGGTGGACCTGGGGGCCCAGTACCGCTCCATCCAGCAAGAGGTCCGGGAGGAGATCGACTCTGTCCTGGCCAGCGCGAGGTTCAACCTCGGGCCCAATGTCTACCAGTTGGAAGAGGAGTTCGCCACCTATTGCCGGGTGGCCCATGCTGTGGGCGTCGCCTCGGGCACCGATGCCCTCTACCTGGCCCTGAAGGCGCTGGGTGTGGGCGCCGGCGACGAGGTCATCACTGTCCCCTTCACGTTCATCGCCACCGTGGAGGCAATAGCCCTGTGCGGTGCCCGGCCGGTGTTCGTGGACATCGACCCGCGCACCTACACCATGGACCCCGCCAGTCTGGCGTCAGCCATCACCCCGCGCACACGCGCCATCGTGCCGGTGCACCTGTACGGGCTGCCAGCGGACATGGACAGCATCATGGCAGTGGCCAGCCGCCACGGCCTGGCGGTGGTGGAGGACGCCTGCCAGGCCCACGGCAGCGAGTACCGTGGCCACAGGGTGGGCTCCCTGGGACATGCGGCCGCCTTCAGCTTCTACTGCTCCAAGAACCTGGGGGCCTACGGCGATGGCGGCATGGTGGTGACCGACGATCCCGCGCTGGCCCGCAAGGTACGCCTGCTGCGCAACCACGGCGAGGTCCAGCGCTACCGCCATTCGGTGCTGGGAACCACCTCGCGGCTGGACGAGTTGCAGGCGGCTGTCCTGCGGGTGAAGCTGCGCTACCTCGATATCTGGAACGAGGCCCGCCGCACCTGGGCCGAGGAGTACCGCGACCGCCTGGACGACGTCCCCGGCCTGTCGCTCCCCTACGAGCCCGCCTACGGCAAGCACGTCTACCACCTGTTCGTGGTGAGGCACCCCCAGCGGGACGCCCTGCGGCGGCGACTGGGGCGGCTGGGCATCGCCACCGGCGTCCACTATCCGGTACCGGTGCACCTGCAGCCTGCCTGCGCCTTCCTGGGCTACCGGGCAGGGGACTTCCCCGAGGCGGAGCGCGCGGCGCGTGAGGTACTGTCGCTGCCCATGTACCCGGAACTGACCCTGGACCAGGTGGCATACGTATCGCAGGTCATCCGCGATTGGCACCGCGAGCGAAAGGCCCAGGGCCGTCGCGGTACCGTCCTGCCCTTCGTGGCCGCCGGCGAGTGAGGGATAGAAGTAACCATGATTCCCGACGAGGCCTGGAGGTTCGTCCAGCGCTGGCTCTGGCTGCTGATGATCGCCATCGCCGCCGGTGCCGCCCTAGGCGTAGTCCTGCTGCCCCGGGTTCTGGGCAGCAACGAAAGCTACAGCTCCACCGCCGTGCTGTCGGTGGGGCGCTTCGCGTCGCCGGCCGGCGTGGTGACCGCCGCCGTGGGGGCCGACCAGAGCCGCCTGTTGCAGGACTACACGCAAGCGCTGGCCGACGCCACACGCACGCCCCGGTTCATGGCCAGGGTGCGGGAGCGGGCTGCTGCCAGGGGCCTGCCCCTCAGTGCGGCGGCCATCAACGCCAAGGTGCAGGTGGAGGCCCAGCCGAGCCTCTTCACCATCACCGTCCAGGCCAGCGATGCAGACCCGGCCGTGGCCGAGGCGCTGGCTGGGGCCATGGTGGAGGCCATCATGGACGAGGCCCAGGGCCAGGAGGAAAACCTGCGGCAGGCGCTGGCCCAACGGGCGGAGCAGGCGCAGAGCCAGATCGTGCAGCGCCTCCAGGCCAACCAGCAGCGCACCCTGGCCCGGCTCCAGCAACTGAATGCGCCTGCATCTCAATCGCTGCTGGCTGGTCTCTCTTCCGGCAACCTGTCGCCCGAGGCCACGCGCCGGCTGATATCGGACCTGGCCCGGGTGAGCGGGGACTCTGAGCTGATGGTGCTCAGCGCTGAGGCCGAGGCGCTCCAGCGCACCCTTACCGAACTGGCTTCGGCCAAGGAGGCGGTGGAGGTGGCCCTCAGCGCCGGCGGCGGGCCCTTCTTCGTCCTCCAGCCCGTGGAGACAGTGCAGGAGCAGCCCCTCCATGCCCTTCGCAGTCGTGATGCCATGGTGCTGGGGGCGGGGGCGGGCCTGGTGATGGGATGGCTCTCGGCCAGCCTGGCCGAACACCTGCTGGGACGGCTGCGCCGCCGGCGCGACGGGGATAACGGGGAGTGAGGCTATGAGGGAAGGGGCCATCGTGGTGACGGGCGGGGCCGGTTTCGTCGGCTCCCACCTGGTGGAGCGGCTGTTGGCCGAGGGACGGCGGGTGGTCTGCGTGGATAACTTCGCCCCCTTCTATTCCCGGCACCTCAAGCGGCGCAACCTGGCCCGAGCAATGGGGCACCCAGGCTTCAGGCTGGTCGAGGTGGACGTGTGCTCCCGCCGCCTGCGCGACGCTCTCGAGGGGGAGGAGGTCTCGGCGGTGGTGCACCTGGCGGCGCGCCCAGGTGTGCGTCAGTCGTTCCGCCAACCCGCGCCCTATCTGCGCGACAACGTAGTAGGCACCCTGAACGTGGCCTCGCTGTGCCGCCAGATGGGCGTGCGCAGGCTGGTGCTGGCCTCGTCGTCTTCCGTGTACGGGATCACGGAGGGCGCGGTGAGCGAGGACGCCCCCTGTCGCCCCATCTCGCCCTATGGCGCCTCCAAGCTGGCGGCGGAGGCGGTGGCCTCTGTCCTGGCCTCCCAGGGAACGGAAGTGCTGACGGTCCGCCTGTTCACCGTCTACGGGCCGCGGCAGAGGCCCGATATGGCCATTGCCCGCTTCGCGGCGTCCCTGTTGCGAGGGAGGGCCATCGTCCTGTACGGGGACGGGCTCGTGCGCCGCGACTTCACGTACATCGATGACGCCGTGGACGGCCTGGTGCGGGCCCTGCAGGCACCCGTCTCTGGGTTCCAGGTGTTCAACATCGGCGGTGGGCAGCCGGTCAGCGTGCGAGACGCGATAGGGCTGCTGGAGTCGTGCCTGGGACGAAGGGCGGCGCTGCGCTTCCGCCCGCTGCCGGAAGGCGATCCGCCCCTGACCTGGGCCGATATCGGGCGGGCCCAGCGCTTACTGGGGTACCGTCCGCGCATCGGCCTGGCCGAGGGGCTGGAGCGCTACGCTGACTGGTTGCGGCAGGAGGGCTATGGCTAGGGCCGGTCAGGTCGCGGGCGCAGCGACCATGTCCGTGGGCTCCGGCTCCGCCCTCCTGTTCGGCGGGCGTGTCCTGGAGTACCTGGCCGTGGGAGTGGCCGGAGTGCTCATAGCGCGGGGCCTGGGGCCGGAAGGCCGGGGGGTATACAGCCTGGTGAACCAGGCCGCATTCTGGTCTTCGGCCTTTCTGGCGCCGGGCCTGGCGGAAGCGGCCGTTTACTACTGGGGCCGGGGGCGCCATCCCGTCGCCTCCCTGTGGGGCAACTACGTCACCTGGTGGCTCGGCGCTTGCCTGCTGCTGGCAGCGGCCGCAGGCGTGGTGCTCGCTGCGGACAGGCAGCTGTTCGGCATTGCGCCCCGCTTCATGGTGCTGGCCCTGGCCGGGGGAGCGGCCATGCTCTTCGTGCAAGGGGCCCAAACGCTGATGCTGGGCCAGGGGCGCGCGGGCCGCAACGTGGCCGTCCAGGTGGCTGGCCCGGTGGTCAGGCTGCTGGCCATCGGCGGCGCCCTGGCCTTCGGCCTGACGTTGCCGCTGGTTCTGGGCATCTGGCTGGGCGCCGTACTGGCCACGGCCGTCCTGGCCATCGCCCTGGTGGGTCTGCCCATGCGGCCTGCGCTGGACCTGGCCGCGCTCAGGGACCAGGTCGTCTTCGGGGGCAAGGGGTTCGCCGGCTGGGTGCTCACGGCCGTGAACCACCGCCTGGACGTGTTCATCGTGGGCGGCCTGCTGGGGGCGGCGGCGGTCGGACAGTATACTGTCGCCTTCAATACCGCCGAGCTGACCTGGTGGGTGCCCCTGGCGGTAGGCACTGTCCTCTACCCGAAGGCCTCTTCGCTGTCGGCGGCGGACGCAGCGGAACTGTCCGCCAGCGCCTGCCGCGCCACCCTGTTATTGGGGGCGGCGGCCACAGCGCTCCTGGCGGCCGTGGGTTACAAGCTCATACCCCTGGCCTACGGCGGCGAGTTCCGTGAGAGCGTCCCGGCCTTTTACATCCTGTTGCCCTCCGGTCTGCTCTATACGGTGACCAAGGTGCTCAGTAGTTCCCTGTGGGCGCTGGGACGGCCGGAGATAAGCGTCCTGAGCGGCCTGGCCTCGGTGCCGGCGACCCTGGGCCTCAACTTCCTGCTGGTGCCGAGGCTGGGGATCGAAGGCTCGGCCGTGGCCTCGGACGTGGCCTACCTGCTCAATGCGCTGGTGGTCCTGGCCATATTCAGCCGGGCTACCGGCATGCCGTGGTGGCGTGCCCTGGTGCCCGGCCGCGATGACCTGCGGGCGGTGACTGATGGTGCGCGAGGGCTATGGGCCCGTCGCCTCGCGGCCCGCGTCCCGGGCGAGAACGCCCCCATGTAGCCCCCGGCCGATGGGAAGGAGGGTGCGGTGCGGTGAAGGTGTCCGTGGTGATTCCGGTCTACAACATGGCCCGGTACTTGCCGGCGTGCCTGGACAGTGTGCTCGGCCAGGAGGGAGTGGAAGCCGAGGCAGTGGTGGTGGACGACGGCTCCACCGATGACATTCAGGCCGTCATCGCTCCCTACGCTGGCAGAGTGACCTATCTGCGCACGCCCCACCAGGGCCTGCCTTCTGCCCTGAACGCCGGCGTCGAGGTATCCGGCGGCGATGCCATCGCCTTCACAGACGCCGACGACCTCCTCCTGCCCCAGTCACTGCTCTTGCGCGCCCGCGTGCTGCAGCAACTGCCGGGTGTGGGTCTCGTTTTCGGGCCGGCGCTGGTTCTGGACGAGTCGGGCCGCACAGTGGGCCTGCGTAAGGCCGCTCCGCGGCCCGGCCTCTTGCCCTCAGCACAGGCGTTCCGTTGGCTGCTGAGGGGCTGCCGCATCCCGAACTCCACCGTGATGGCGCGGCGGGAAGCGCTGGCCGATGCAGGCCCCTTCCGTCAGGAGGCCTTCCCGGGAGAGGACTGGCACATGTGGCTGCGTATCGCCAGTCGGTGCGACCTGTACTGTCTGGAGCGCCCTGTGGCCTGCTATCGCCTGCACCCGGGCAGCATCACCGCCCGCTACTGGGTGGAGGAAGTGGACAGGTCTCACCGCTTCACCCTGGCCGATGTGTTCGCCCACATGGCCCCGGAGCAGCGTGGGCTCGAGCCCTTGGCCCGCTGCTACCTCGAGCGGACATTGGCGGCCCTGGCTGCCCGCTCCGGCCGGCGCAGGGACTTCCTGCGCTACCTGGTGGGCGCGCTGGGCCGTCGACCGTTGCTGCTCCTGGAGATGGAGACCTGGGGCTGCCTCGCCGTAGGCGCTCGGTCGCTCCTCCCCGCTCCCGTTCTGCAGGGTCTGAAGCGGGTGAAGGCGCCCCTGGCCCGACGCCGGCTGCGCTATGCGTTTGCTGACGACTCGAGCGAGACGGTAAGGGCAGCCGAGCGATGACCCGACGGGCCCGGGCCTTTCGGGAGGTGGAGAAGATGGCAATGGTGGCTGGACGCGCTAGAGCTCTCGCCGCGAGCTGGAGGCCATGGGCATCAGCCATGCAGAGCGCGGCCTGGGCGCTGCGGCGCTCGGCCAGCGAGCGCAAGGCCACGGGCCGGCCTTCGGAGTTGGAAGAGCTGGCCGCCTACCTGCGCCTTACCCCTTCCGAGGTGGCAGTGCTCTGTGCCCTGGGGGCGAAGCTGGTGGCCGCCCGCTGGCGTGCGCTGGCGCCCACGTCGCCAGAGGAAATCGCCCAGTTCTATGCCCACTGCTCGGAGTACCTGTACGACCTGGTCTTTTGGCACCTGGGCGACGAGTACCGCTCTCTCCTGGCCCTGCTGGCGGACGAGCGTGGTGGACGCTGCCTGAGCTTCGGGGGCGGGACGGGCACCGAAGCCCTGTACCTGGCCGAAAGGGGCAACGAGGCCTGGTACCTGGACGTCGCCGGCTCGCCGGTGTGGCGCTTCGCGAGCTGGAGAGCCCAGCGCCGGGGCTATCGTGTCCGCTTCGTCTCCGAGTGGCCCGATGGCGTGGAGTTCGACTGCGTCGTCGCCTTCAACGTGTTCGGCAGCCTCACTCCCCGGCAACTGGCCGACGTCCTGCCCAGGATAGCCGCCTCCCTCAAGCCCGGCGGGCGCCTGTACTGCAACAACGACTTTCGGCCCAGCCCCATGCACCCGTACATGTTCGACAATTCGGAGCTCTGGGCGTCCCTGACCAAGGCGCTGGCGCTGGTCCCGGTGCACGGGAGGCTCTGGCTGAAAGAAGCGGGAGGCACATCATGGGCCCCCTGAGCTGGCTCGCCGACGTGCGCAACTACCTGCTACTGCGCCACTACGTACGGCAGGGGCTGCGGCTGGGCCGGGACGTGCGCATCATGGGCAAGCCGGACTTCGGCAGCGAGCCATATCTCATCGAGATAGGTGACCATGTGACCATCTCGAGTCGGGTAACGTTCGTCACCCACGATGGCGCTACGTGGGTGTTCCGCCACCTGCCCCAGTACCGAGGGCTGCAGCGCTTCGGGCGCATCGTCATCGAAGACAACTGTTTCATCGGCACCGGGGCCATAATCCTGCCCGGTGTCCGCATCGGGCCCAATGCGGTGGTGGCGGCGGGAGCGGTGGTGACGCGCTCGGTCCCCCCGGACACGGTGGTGGCCGGGGTACCGGCCCGGCCGGTCTGCACCTACGACGAGTACGTCCGCCGCTCGGCGCCGCGCTGCCGTCATTACCCGCCCCAGGTAACGAGCAATCGTCGTCGACTGCGACGGGTGCTACTTGATACCCTGCCCTATCCGACCTGGGGCCCCGGGGAGGAGTGATGGCCACCGCCCAAGCCGCTGCCCCGCGCCGAGCTACGGCGCTGCCCTGGTTCCCCTTCCTGCCCCTGGGGGTGCTGTTCCTGGCCGAGGCCCAGCCCCAGGTGCTGCAGTGGCTGTTCATGGGGGCCATCGCCCTCCTGCTGGCCCTGGGCGTGGGGCGGCTCGTATGGGCGGCGGGTGCGCTGCTAGTGCTCGAGCTCACCATCAGCAACTACATGCTGCCCGTGGCGGGCGGCAACCTATCGCTGCGGCTGGCGGTGACCGGGGCGGTGCTGGTGCTCCTGGCCTACCACTTGCTGCGGGGAGCCCGCCTGCCCAAAGGTTTTCTCTTCCCGGTAGCCCTGGCCTTCGTGGGCGCGAGCGTGGCCACCGCCTATCTGAACACTGACCAGATGCAGGCGTTCAAGGCCCTACGGTTCCTGCTCAGCGGCGTGACGGCAGCGGCGGTCGTCGCCGTCGGCGTCGGTTCGCGGGAAGACCTGCGGCGTCTGTTGCTGGTCGGACTGACTGTCGGCTCCCTTTCGGCGGTGGCGGCCATCTCGCAGCACTACAGCGTCCGGCTAGGCACGCCGCTCATGGCCGTGGCCCCGTACACAGGCACAGGCAACATCTACGAAGAGATGGGAGAGCGGGCAGTGGGGCTCACCGAAAACCCCCTCCACCTGACGGACGACATGTTGCTGGCCCTGTTCGTACTGGCGGGAATCTTCGTATCGGTGGAAATGGGGATGTTGCGGCGCTGGGGGCTGGCGATCGCCGGAGCGGCCATGCTGGCTGCCCTCTACTTCACCTATACGCGTTCATGGCCACCGGCGGCGGCGGGGGGGGCGGTCGCTTTCCTGGCCTATCGAGGGCCGTACCGGAGGGAGGTCTGGCTGGGGCTGTTACTCCTCGGCCTGGGCATCTTCTATGTGTCCGACTTCCGCGGGAACCGTTATACCCTCACCGACGACTCCAGCGCCCTGGCCCGGCCCATCCTGTGGCAGGCTGCCCTCTGGATGTCTCTGGAGCATCCGTACATGGGCGTGGGCCCGGAGCGTTTTGTCGAGCTGGCGCCGTCCTACGATACGGCAGTGGACCCGCAGCTGCTACGAGAGGAAAGACAGCTGACCTCACGGTCGGTGCTGGGGGTCTACACGCCCCACAACGATTACCTGAACGTCTGGGTCACATATGGGCTGCCTGCCCTCGGCCTGTACGTGGCGATGGTGGCGGGGGCAGCGCTGTGTCTGCTGACGGCCTACCGTCGGGCGCGCGATGGCCTGTTGCAGGGCGTGGCGCTGGGTCTGCTGGCGGCGCTTCTGGCCTATGCCGTCAACTCGGCCTTCCACAACTATTTCGACAGCGCCCTCACGATATGGATGCTGGTGGGCGGGGCCATCGCGGTGGCCCGGCTGGTCCGGGAGGAGGGGGAGGGTGGAGCCCGACAGGCTGAGCCTCGTCCTGTCAGTCAATGATCTGCGCATCGGCGGGGCCGAGCGGCAACTGGTGGAGCTGGCCCGCGGCCTGGACAAGTCGCGCTACAGGGTGACGGTAGCCACCCTGTACGGCGGCCAGCCGCTGGAGCGAGAGCTGGCCGGTGAGGCGGGGGTGGAGCTGGTATGCCTCCAGCGGCGCAACAAGTACGATCCGTCGCCGGTCTGGCGGATGGCGCGCCTGCTACGCCAGCGACGGGCGCATATCGTCCAGCCCTTCCTGACGCCCGCCACCTTCTTCAGCCTGCTCGGGGCCCTGCTCGCGGGCACCCCCATCCGGGTAGTGACGGAGCGCTGCGGCCTCCGCCTGCGCCCCGGGCTGGGCAACCACGTATATCGGTTCCTGGAGGACCGCCTCACGCGCTGGACGCAGGTGGTGGTGGCCAACAGCGAGGCCGGCCGTCGCTACGTCGTCTCGCGCGGCATTCCCGCTGCCAAGGTGCGGGTCATATACAACGGCGTGAATCCGGCCCGTCTTTGCCATCGTCCTGAAGAACGCCAGGCCGTGCGCCGCATGCTGGGCGCCGACGACGGCATACCCGTGGTAGGCATGGTGGCTAGCCTGCAACCAGCCAAGGACTATCCCACTTTTCTGCAGGCCGCAGCCGAGATAGCCCGCCAGATGCCGGCCACCCGCTTCCTCGTGGTGGGCGAGGGGCCCTTGCGCCCCCAGCTGGAGGAGACCGCGCGGCAACTGGGCCTAGGGGCCAAAGTCTCGTTCGCCGGCAACCAGCCCAGGGTCGCTCCCTACATCGCCGCCATGGACGTGGCTGTCCTCTCCTCGTGCGACCACGAAGGTTGTTCCAACTTCTTGCTGGAGGCCATGGCCCTGGGACGCCCCATAGTCGCCACCGATGTGGGCGGCAACCGGGAGCTGTTCCGCGACGGCCAGCCGGGCTTGCTGGTGCCGCCCCGGTCGCCCCAGGTGCTGGCCTCGGCTGTGCTGTCGCTGCTGCGCGACGAGGGGCTGCGCGGCCGTTGCGCTGTCGACGCCGTCGCCATCTACCGCCGGCGCTTCTCTCTCGAGACGATGGTCTCGGCTTACGATGCGCTGTATCGGGAGCTCTGGCAGGCATGGAGGGGGCGGTGAGGGCGGTCATGGTCGCCGAGGACCGGCAGCAGGCGCCGCGGGTCTGCCTGGTATCGGAGGCGCTGGGACTCCCGGCCGACGAGGGAGTGCGGAAGTTCGCTCAGGGCCTGCTGAGGGGGCTGCAACAGGCTGCGCGGGCCACCGGCGTGGCCGTGGGCGGTCTCGCCGCTCCCCCGGGCGCCGAGAGCGTGCCGGCGAACAGGGCGTTCCTCAGCCGCCGGCTGGCGCGGCGGCTGCGTTCCCTGTCCCCTGACCTGGTGGTGTACGTGCCGTCGGCCTCGGGCACCCTCTTCAGCCTTTGGCGGGGGCGCGTCCTCAAGGCCATGTGCCCCGGGGCCAGGGTGGCCCTGGTCTGTCTGCAGCCCCGACACCTGGGCCATGCCAGCCGGGCCCTGGGGAGGGCATTGCGTCCGACCGTGGCCTTCGCCCAGGCGCCCTGGACCATAGGGCCACTCCATGCCCTGGGGTGCCCAGTCCGCTTCCTGCCCTCGGGGGTCGACCTGGAGCGGTTCGCTCCAGTGGGCGAAGAGGAGAAAGAGGCCCTGCGCCGGCGCTATGGCCTGCCGCTGGACGAGTTCCTCCTCCTGCACGTGGGCCACGTGAAGCCGGGCCGAAACCTGGAGGTGCTCGTCCAGGCGGCCCCGCTGGCCCGCCCGGTGGTGGTGGCGGGCTCCAGCATGGGCAGGGATGCTGTCCTCGCCCGCCGCTTGCAGCTGGAAGCGGGGGCCATCGTCATCGATGGCTACCAGGAGCGGGTGCAGGAGCTCTACCAGGCCTGCGATTGTTACCTGTTCCCGGTGGAGGAACCTGGCAACGCCATCGACGCCCCGCTGTCGGTGCTGGAGGCCATGGCCTGCAATCTGCCCGTCATCTCCTATCCGTTCGGCGGGCTGCCGGTCATGTTCGGCCCCGGCCCCGGCCTCCATTTCGTCCATGACTGGGGCCAGCTCCCGCTCCTGCTGCACGCGGTCCGGGAGGGGGCGGCCTGCCGGACGCGGGAGATGGTGGGCCGCTATTCCTGGCAAGAGGTGGCGCGACACCTGCTGGCCCACGCCCTGGGGGTGTATGCGCTGTGAGGGGAGACACGGCTGCCCTGGAGCCGATGGCGGTCCTGGCCGAGCGCCTGGCTGAGGGGGCGCTGGTGCAGGCCAGGGGCAACCATGAACAGGCGGCGGCGGCCCTCGTGGCGCTACTGCGGGCAAACAAGGTGCCGCTGCTGGCCCTGGCCGCTGCCTTGCCCGCTCCCCTGGCCACCACGGACGCCTGGCGGCAGGCCCTCGCCCTGGACGAAGAGTGTCATCGCCAGCAGCGGCAGGAGTACCTGGCGGTAAGGGACGCGTGGGCTGCTGCGGGCATCCCCTGCCTGGCCTTCAAGTCGGCGGGGACGTATCCCTCCTTCCCTTACACCAGCGACAACCTCGACCTGCTGGTGCCCGCGGACTGCTGCGCGCTGGCGAGATCGGCGCTGGAAGAGATGGGGTATATCTGGCTGCGAAGCATCGACGAGCCGCGCAAGTTCCTGTTCCGCAAATTCGTGGGCGGCCGCTCTGTGCTGGCCGTCCACGTCCATGCCTGGGTGGGCTGGGATGTGGAGTTCCTGGGCCAGAGCATATGGCAGCGCTGCCGACCGGCGCCCGACGACCCGGCCGTGACGGTGCCCGGTGCCGAGGACAGCGTCCTGGTGAACGTGGCCCATGCCCTCTACGAGAACAAGCGCTTCACCCTCTATGACCTGCACAAGATCTCGGCCCACTGGGCCGACCCTGGCCTCGACTGGGAATACATGGAGACCCTGGCCTGGCAGCGGGGCTGGCACGACGGCCTCTTACTGGGCCTGCTCCTGTGTGCCCATGCCGAGACCTATCTCCTGGATCGAACTACGGCCCCGGAGCGCCTGCTGCGTCGCTGGGAGAGAGGTCTCGAGCGGTATCCCTGGGCGCTGGCCTACTGGCAGCGGGCGCGCCGCCGCGCCGCGGGCGATATGCCGTACCGGGTCTCGTTCGCTGTGAGCAAGCTCCTTTACTATCGCAAGGTGCTGGCAGACCGGCAGCTTCCCCCGTCGCGGCGCCTCGTCGACCTGGGAAAGGTGCTCGCCTGGGGCCTGAAACAGAAGTCGGGGCTGCGTCCCCAGCGTGGCCTGCTGGTGTCTCTGAGCGGGCCGGACGGGGCAGGCAAGAGCACCGCCGCCGCCGCTCTGGCCTCCGCGCTGGCGACGTCCGAGGTGAGGACGCGCGTCGTATGGACGCGCTGTGGCTGCTCCCCGCTGTACCGTCGCGTGGCGCGACTCTTACGCAGCCGGGCAGCAGGCGGCGACGCCGCCGACGGGCGTGCGGGCTGGCGGCCCGCTCCGGGCAATGGCCTCACCAGGGCCCTCTGGGCGTGGGCTAACGCCATCGACATCTATGTGTCCCTCGCCTGGCGCGCTTGGCTGCCACGCCTCCTGGGCGCAGCGGTGGTCTGTGACCGCTATGCCTACGACGCCGCCGTGGAGCTGGCCTCCCGTCTGGAGGAGCGGGGCCGCCTCGCCCTCCTCGCGCCACGGCTGCTGGTGGCGCTTTCCCCCAGGCCCGACTACCGTTTCCTGCTGGATGCTGACGGGCGGACGTTGCGCGCCCGAGCCGACGAGAAGGTGCCGCCCGCGGTGCTGGCCTCGCAGCGGCGTATGTACCTGGTGCTGGCGGCGGCCCAGGGTCTCCAGGTGGTGGACACCTCGCAGCCCGGAACGGCTGCCTCCGACCAGGTGACCGTGACGGTTCTCAGGGGCTACCAGGACAGGTTCCGCACCGTCCTGAATTCCCTGCTCCTCTCCAATCCCCGCCAGCTCAACCCGGACGATCCGCAGGCATGGACTCCGGCGAGGCGATGAACATGCGCGTGCTCGTGGTGACCAACATGTGTCCCCAGCCCGACCGGCCTGCCTTCGGCGTGTTCGTACGCGACCAGGTGGAATCGCTGCGGCGGATGGGGCTGGAGATGGACGTGTTTTTCATCGACGGGCGACGCAACCGGCTGAACTATCTCTGGGCGTACCCGCGCCTATGGCGGGCCCTGGCGCGGCAACGCTACGACCTGGTCCACGCCCACTACATTTTTTCCGGCCTGGTGGCCCTGGGCCAGCGCCGCTATCCGGTGGTGCTGACCCACCACGGCCCGGAGGTGTTCATGACTTGGGAGTCGGTGCTGTGTCGTCTCTTCACGCGCTTCTTCGACGAGGTCATCGTCGTGTCGGAGGAGATGCGGGAGCGACTGCGCTTCCCCCGCGCTCGCGTCATCCCCTGCGGGGTGGACCTGGAGATGTTCCGTCCCCTCCCCCAGGCCGAGGCGAGGTTCGCGCTGGGCCTGCCCCCGGGCAAACGCCTGGTGCTGTGGGCAGGGGAGCACTTCCGGCCCGAGAAGCGCTGGGACCTTGTGCAGGCCGGTATGGAGGTGCTGCGCTCGCGCCGTGACGACGTGGAACTGGTGCTGGCCTCGGGCCGCCCCCACGAGCTGGTGCCGCTGTACATGAACGCCTGCGATGTGTTGTTGCTGGTCTCCGACGCCGAGGGGTCGCCGATGGTCGTCAAGGAGGCGATGGCCTGCAACTTGCCCGTGGTCTCTACGCCCGTCGGCGACGTACCCCAGATCATCGCCGGGACCAAGGGCTGCTTCCTCTGCACCCAGGACCCCCACGACATCGCCGCCAAGCTCGAGATGGCCCTGGACTTCGGGCGGCGCACCGATGGCAGGGAGCGGGTGCGCCACCTTTCGCTGGAGCAGGTCGCCGAGAGGGTGGCGGAGGTCTACGCCGTCGCCCTCGCTCGCCGCGGCGTGCGCCGGGGCAGGCCGGCGAGGGCGGGTGCGTGATGCGTGTCCTGTTCGTCCGTCTGGGCTACTTCCCTCAGGAAGAGCACGTGCGCAAGAACGCTCGCGCCCTGGTCGATGCCGGCTACGAGGTGGACGTCCTGTGCCTGCGCGCCCCCGGCCAGCCGGCGATGGAGCGGTACTGGGGGGGAACCGTCTACCGGCTGCCCCTGTCCCACCGTCGGTCGAGCATGGCGCGACACCTCGTGGAGCACCTGGCCTTCTGTTTGCTGGTCGGCGGGCTGGTACCGGCGCTGTGGGCCTGGCGTCGCTACCGCTTGCTGGAGTTCTACGGGCCGCCAGACTACGCCATCTTTTCGGCGCTGTTGCCTCGTCTCTGCGGCGCGCGGACGGTGCTCTACATCTTCGACCTGCTGCCCGAGACGCTGGCCCGTGGCCTGGGGCTCGGCGAGGGCTCCCTCATCGTGCGGGCGGCCGGCTGGGCCGAGCGGGCCAGCGCGGCCCTGGCCCACGTCGTCATCGTGGAGGGCCCGTACGAAAGGGACATGGTGGTAGGGCGCGGCACCCCGGCCGAGAAGGTCGTATGGGTCCCGAACGTGCCCGATGAGGACACCTTCCAGCCCGAGCGGAGGGTGCCGCTCTCCGAGACAGGGTTCGTGGTCATGACCCACGGCACGCTGCTCGCCCGTTACGGCATCGACGATGTGTTGCGCGCGGCGGCGCTGCTGCGGCCCCATGTGCCTGACCTTCGTGTCTGGATCGTAGGCGAGGGCGAGCACCGTCCCGCGGCGGAGGCCCTTGCCCGCGCCCTGGGTTTGGATGGCGTCGCGGAGTTCAAGGGCTGGGTGCCTTACGAGTCGCTGGCCCCCTTGGTGGCACGGGCCGATGTGGGGGTCGTACCGCTGCGCTTCAACTCCCTGCCCAATAAGCTGTTCGAGTATGCCCGGCTAGGGCGGCCGGTGGTGGCCGCCGACCTGCCGTCCATCCGGCGAGTGTTCGGGGACTCCCTCCTGTACTTTCCTCCCGGGGACCCCGAGGTTCTGGCCCAGGCCCTGCTTCGTCTCTATCGCGACCCTGACCTGCGCCAGCGGCTGGCCAGTGAAGGACAGGCCGTGGCCCGGCGCTACGCCTGGTCGCTGGTCAGGGAGGCATACCTGCTCGCCCACAGGGAGGGAAGGGCCGGTTTCCGCGCCGAACCCGCGGTGGAGGAGAGCGAGCCATGAGCGTGGCGCGCGTTTCAGTCATCGACCCGCGGCACAGCGCCGCCTGGGCATGGTTCGTCCGGGAGTGCCCGGGGGCGACGGTCTTTCACTCGCCGCAATGGGCGCAGGCGCTGGCCTCGGCCTATGGCTTCCAGCCCAGGTACTACGTATTGCAGACTGCCTCGGGAGAGGTGGTGGCGGCGCTCCCACTGATGCTGGTGCGCAGCCGCCTGACCGGCGACCGGCTGGTCGGTCTCCCCTTCAGCGACCTGTGCCCCCCTCTGGCGGCCGACGCCGGGCCGGTGGCCATGCTGGCGGCTGCGGCGAGGGATGAGGCCTGGCGACTGGGCCTGAGGTACGTCGAGGTGAGGGGCGGCGACCCCTGCTGGCTCGAGCCCTCGGGGTTCACGGCTGTCAACGGGCTGTTCGTACGGCATGTGCTCGAGCTGCCCCGCGACCGGAGGCAACTGGAGGCGCTGGTCCACGACTCGGCGCGACGCGGCGTGCGCAAGGCGCAGCGTCTGGGCGTGCGCGTGCGCCGGGCCGGCCCCGAGGCCATGTCTGTCTTCTATCGCATATATCGGGTCACGCGGGCCCGCCAGCATCTGGTGCCGGCCCCGTACCGGTTCTTCCAGGCCGTGGGGGAACATTTGCTGGACAAGGGCCTGGGCACCTTGCTGCTGGCTGAAGTGGGGGGCGAGGCCGTGGCCTGCAACCTGCTGCTGTGGTGGGGAGAGACGATGACTTATAAGTACAACGTGTCCCTGCCCGACCGGCTGGACGCGCGCCCCAACAACCTGCTCATGTGGGCCACTCTGGAGCTGGCCCTGGAGATGGGGATGGGGAAGCTGGACATGGGGCGATCCGACGCCGCTCACGAGGGGCTCAGGCGGTTCAAGTCCCTGTGGGGTGCGGTGGAGGCCCCCCTACCCTACCTGTACTATCCGGCCGACGCTCTCGCCCGCGACGGGCGGTCATCGCTTGGGCGGGCCCTGCGAACGGCAGTGCGGACCTGCCCCCAGTGGGGCGCGCGGGCCCTCGGCGCTCTCCTCTACCGCCACCTGGGCTGACGGGCAGCTAGCCCCGGTCTCCCCCTATATAGCCGAAGAGGACGCCGGCCACGCGGCGGATCTGTATCTCTTCCGAGCCCTCGGTGATGCGGTAGCGGCGGAAGTGGCGGTAGATGTACTCGAACGGCTTGTGACGGGTGTAGCCGATGCCGCCGTTAACCTGCATGGCCCGGTCGGCGGCCTCGCAGGCCAGACGGTTGGCCCGATAGTTGGCCATGGCCACCTTGTCCGAGACCTCCATGAAGTCCTTCTGGTCCATCAGCCAGGCCGTCTTGTGGACGAGGTTGCGCACCAGCTCGCACTCGGTGTGCAACTCGGCCAGGGGCCACTGGATGGCCTGGCGCTGCGCAAGGGGCACGCCCCAGGTCTTGCGCTCCTTGGCGTAGGCCACCGCCTCGTTGATGCAGAACTGGGCGATGCCCACGGCCGAGGCCGCCTGGCGGATGCGGTTCTCGTGCACGAAGTGCTGGGCCACCCGCAGCCCCTCACCCTCGGCCAGAACGATGGCGCTGTTGGGCACGCGCACGTTGCGCAGCACCACCTCGGCGTGATCGGAGGGCATGTTGAAGGTCCACCAGTAGAACGGCACCTCCAGGCCGGGCGTATCGCGGGGTACCAGGAAGGCGGTGATGCCCTTGGCCTCTCCCGGTCGGCCCGAGGTTCGGGCGAAGACCAGGTCATGGGTGGCGTGGTGCATGCCGCTGTTGAAGCGCTTGGCGCCATTGATGACCCACTCGTCGCCGTCGCGGACGGCAGTGGTCTCGAGCCAGGTGGCATCGGAGCCGTGGCCGGGTTCGGTGAGACCGAAGGCGATGCGGACCTCGCCCTGGATCATGGGCTCGATGAGGGCCTTCTGGTCGGGGGTGCCATAGGCGTGCAGGATGTGGACGATGGGGAAGTTGCCCACCACCGAGAACTCCACCTGGAACTCGTAGTGCAGTCCCGGGCCGCGGGTCGTCAGGTGTTCGCGGATGAGGGCCATGTCCAGGTTGGTGCCATCGCTGCCGCCCAGCTCCCTGGGGAGGGAATAGCGATAGAAGCCGGCCCGGTCGGCGCGGCGGCGGGCCTCGGCCATCAGCTCCTCCCACTCGCGGCGGGGGACGCCCCCGTTCTCCCAGTCGGTGCGGGCCCACTCGCGACGGTGGTCAAAGAGCTCGGGGTGGGCGTCCTCCAGAGGCTTTATCTCGCGCTCGACGAACTGGTCCAGCTCGCGCAGGAACCGCTGCATGTGTTCGGGCACCGCAAAGTCCATCCTCTCACCTCGCGCCTGATATATCGCGGCGGGCTGCCGCTCTAGAAGAGCTGCCAGAGCTGGTGTTGCTCCTCCAGCTCCTGCGGCGGGCCCTCCAGGACCAACTGGCCCATCCGTAGTATGTACAGGTACTGGGCCAGGTCAAGGGCCAGCCTCAGGTTCTGCTCGACGATGAGCACCGAGAGCCCCTCGGACTTGACCAGCTCCCGGATGGTGTTCATCAGGCTCTGGGCCACCGCCGGCGCCAGCCCCAGCGACGGCTCGTCCAGCAGCAGCACCTTCGCCCCGGCCATGAGGGCGATGCCTACCGAGAGCATCCGTTGCTGGCCGCCACTCAAGGTGCGGGCAGGCTGCGCCCAGCGCTCGCGCAGCACCGGGAACAGGGTCAGGACCCTTTCCAGGCGCTGCTCCCTGGCCTGCCGGTCCTTTACCACCTGCGCCCCCAGCAGCAGGTTGTCCCGCACCGAGAGCTCGCCGAAGACCGCCCGCTCCTGCGGCAGGTACACGAGCCCGTCGCGGATGTTCTCCTCGCAGGGGCGGTTGGCGATGTCGCGCCCGTCCAGGAGCACAGCGCCGGCGTGCACCCGCGCCAGGCCCACTATGGCCCGCAGGGTCGTGCTCTTGCCCGCCCCGTTGTGCCCCAGCAGCGCCACCACGCTGCCCCGACGCAACTGCAGCGAGACGTCGAACACCACCGGCCGTCCACCATATCCTGCCCGTACCCGCTCGAGCTGGAGCACGATGCCGTCGCTGCCTTGTGTGCCCATGGCCTTACGCTCCGAAATAGGCTGCGATGAGGCGGGGGTCAGCCATCAGCTCCTGCAAGGAGCCCTCGGCGGTGATGCGGCCCGACTCCATGAAGTAGCAGTGGTCAGCGAGCTGCCCCAGCGCATACAGGTTGTGCTCCACCACGCACACCGTCTTCCCCTGGGCGGGGAGGGCGCGGATGACCAGCGCCACCCGGTCCACCCACTGGGGGTCCACGCCAGAGATGGGCTCGTCCAGGAGGAGGACGTCGGCCCCTGTGGCCAGCAGCCGGGCAATGGCGACCAGCTTCTGTTCTCCGAAGGAGAGGCCACCGGCCAGCATCCCCGCCTTGTCCACCAGGCCCACAAAGGACAGGCATTCCAGGGCCAGTTCCCTGGCCCGGCGCTCGGCCCGGGACGTGGCCAGCGGCGCCCCCAGCAGGAGGGGCAGGTGCTCGCCCGGATGGCGGCTGTAGGCCAGCATTACGTTCTCCAGCACCGTCATGCGCAGGAAGAGGCGCACGTCCTGGAAGGAGCGGGCCATGCCCAGGCGGGCGATGGCGTCGGGGGTCATGCCGGTAATGTCCTTCCCCTTCAGGCGTATGGTCCCTCCATCCGGAGGGATGACGCCGGTGAGAAGGTTGAAGAGGGTCGTCTTGCCGGCCCCGTTGGGGCCGACCAGGCCCGTCACTACCCGCTCGCGCAGGGCCAGGTCCACGCCGTCCACGGCCACAATGCCGCCGAAGGCCTTGCGCAGCCCTTCCACCGTCACCACTGGCGTCCGCGCGGCGATGTCGATGCCGGCATCGGGCTGGCCGGGGCCGGCAGGTGCCGCTGGATCGGCTGCGCCGGCGGCCGGCGGCGGGCTCTGCTGTCCGGCTGCAGCTCCGGCGCCTGGCAAGGGCAGGCCCAGCCGGGCCAGCGCCCTGCGGAAGCTGAAGTGTTCGGGTATCAGCCCCTCGGGACGCAGCCGCATGAGCACCACGAGGGCAGCGCCGTAAATCACCAGCCGTATGAGGGCGGCCTTCTCGGCACCGATGTCCAGGTTCTTCTCCAGGATGGGCGATGAGACCACGATGAGGGCGGCGCCCACGACCGGGCCCAGCAGGCTGCCCATGCCGCCGAAGATGACCATGGTCACCAGCAGCAGGGACTGGGTGACGTTGAACTGGACCGGCGATGCCAGGCGCAGGTAGTATGCCCAGAGGGCGCCCATCAGGCCGGCCATGGCCGAGGCCAGGGCGAACACCTGGACCTTGTAGACGAACACGTTCTTGCCCACTGCCCGGGCAGCCAGCTCGTCCTCTCGCAGGGCCCGCAGCACCCGGCCGTAGGGCGAGTCGGCCAGGCGCCAGTACAGCAGGGCGCATATGGCGCTGACGCACAGCAGGAACCAGAAGAACTGGCTGGGCTTGGCCAGCGACTTGCCGAAGATGGACGGCACCGGCATGCCTACCAGGCCGTAGGCGCCGCCGAGGTCGCGGGTGCTGTTGGCTATCGTCACCAGCACCACCGCCGCCGCCAGAGTGAGCAGGATCAGGTGCTGCACGGTGAGGCGCAGGGCGGGCACGCTCAGGAAGGCGCCCGCTGCCGCGGCCATAAGGGTGGCCAGCACCAGCGAGGGCACGAAGTCCATGCCGTTGGCGATGGCCAGCTTGGCCGCCGCATAGCCGCCGATGCCGGCGATGGCCGCATGCGCCAGGGACACCTGCCCGGCGTAGCCGATGAGCAGGTTCAGCGACAGGGACAGCACCACGAAGATGAGGACCTGGTTGGCGATATCGAACCTGTATTCCATGGCGTCCCCTCAGGCGGTCACCAGCCGCTGCACCTGCCGCAGGGCCAGCCTTAGCTGCACTGGCCGCAACGCCAGATAGACAAAGAGCACACCGAACACCACCACCGGCGCCCACTGGGCGCTGAGGAAGAGCCCGCTCAGGCTTTCCACCAGGCCCAGGGCCAGCCCGGTCAGCGCCACCGACACGGGTCGCGTGCCCAGGGCCATGAACGCCACCACGAAGGCGATGAGCGTCTGCTGCAGGCCCATGTCGGGCACGGCAGCGAACCGCATGGCGGCATATACGGCGAACACCCCGGCCAGCGCCGAGCCGATGGCGAACACCAGCCAGTGCACTCGTTCGGTGTTGATGCCCACTACCCTCGCCATCTCCGGGTTCACCCGCACGGCGTTGACGATGCGACCCCACGGCGTGTAGCTGAGAAAGAAGGCCAGCGCCAGCACCAGGAACCAGGCGGTGAACACAGCCGCCATGTCCAGGCTGGTGAAAGTGACGCCCAGCACCGTGAACGGGCGCAAGGGGAAACCGACCAGGGAGCGGCTGGCCGACCCCGCTCCCCAGGTCAGCCGGATCAAGTTCTCGGCCACGATGGTGAGGCCCAGGGAGGCGATAAAGATGCCCAGCAATCCTCCGCCGCCCGCGGCCAAGGGCCGATAGACGACACCCTCCGTCATCACGCCCGATAGGCTCGCCACCACCACCGCCAGGAAGAAAGCGATGCCCAGAGGAATGCCCACGTCCTGGGAAAGGGCCACGGCTACGTAGGCCGCCAGGGTATAGGTGACAGCGTAGGCCAGGTGGAAGCGGCCCGTCACGGTGAGGATGAGGGCGAAGCCCAGGCCCAGCACTCCGTACCAGCTACCGTTTATCACCCCGTTGGTGAACAGCTGCGGGAACAGCTCACCCCTGAAGTCCATCGCGTGCCCTCGTATGCCCTAGTCCAGCACTTCGAGCAGCCGCTCGCGGTTCATCTTGGCCACCACTCGGGGCTTGCAGCCACTCACCTTGCCTATGACCTGCAGCTTGTCCACGTCGTGCTCCTCCAGGTCGAAGGTGATGGTGCCCACATTGTTGGCGTCCCCGCCGTAGAGGCTCTTGAAGGTAGGGTTCTGCTTGAGGGCGTTCTGCAGGTTCTCGCCCGTGATGGGCTGGTTGCGCGAGAGCACTCGTCGGACCAGCTCCCAGACGATGAACACCTTCTCGTAGAAGTTGGCGGCGTAGAAGTCGGGGTCCTGGTTGTACTTCTGGCGGAAGGCGTCGATGAACAGCTTGGACCAGGGGTTGAAGGGCTTCTCCAGGTCGAAGTAGTCGAAGGCGAACCAGTACTGGTCGTAGGCGGCCCCGGCCACCTGGCAGGCGTCGGGCGTGAACTCGGCACCCACTACCTGGGCCCTCATGCCCGAGGTGACGTATTGCTTCATGAAATAGCCCGGGTCAAGCCCCCACAGGCCCGTGAGGATCACGTCCGGGTTGGTGCCCCGCACCCGCGCGAGAGTCGTCGAATAGTCAGTGGCGCCGATCTGCACTCGCTCCTCGGCTACCAGCTCCATGTTGTTGGCGGCCAGGACCTGCTTCAGGTAGGCGATGACGGGGTCGTTGGCCGGGCCCACGTCCCAGCCCACACTGGCGATGCGGCGGGCGTTGGGCAGCTTGCGCCGGATGTACTGGGCCACGCCGTTGAAAGTGTCGTCGGGGATTACGGCGCGGGTGCCCCAGAAGTAGTCCTGGCGCTTCCAGATCTGGCTGGTGCCGCCGCCGCCGTCCAGGGCCAACACCTTGGCCGGCTGGATGACGGGCAGTATGGAGCCCAGCACAGCCCCGTAGGACGACAGGATGATCTGGACGCCGTCGTTGACCAGCTCTCGGGCGGCGGTGGCGCCGGCGGTGACGTCGCCCGACTTGTGGTCCTTGTAGATGACCTGGAAGTTGGGGCCGCCGGCGGCGCGGACGTGCTCCACTCCCAGGTCGGTGCCCTTGGTCATGATCTGGCCATAATAGGAGCCGGGGCCGGTGAGGGCGAGGATGACGCCCAGCTTGATGGTCTGGCCCTGGCCGGCCTGGGGCCCGCCGGGCCCGACCCACTCGTTGAGCTTGGAGAGGTCCACGGCACCGGCCCGCGGCGCCGGTGTGCCGGTAGCGGGGGTGCCCTCCTCGCCGCCGCAGGCCAGGTAGGCGCCGGCAGCCAGGCCCGCAGCGCCCAGGGCGCCCAGCCGCATCAGGTGGCGGCGGCTGAGGCGTCGTTCGAAGAAGCGGTCCCAGTAGCCCTTCTCGTCGTTCATGGCTCCCCCTCCTCGTAGCTATAGCTTGCGGATAGTCCCTCAGGCGCCCTCGAAGTAGCGCCGTGGGTTCTCCACCAGCATCTGCTGTATCTGCGCCTCGGACACTCCCATCTCCCGCAAGTCGGGGATGACTTCCTCGAAGATGTGGGTATAGCTCCATTTGGGCGCTAGCTGGCGCACCACCTCCATGGGAAACCAGTCGATGAAGCCGCAGTAGTCGTGGGAGAGGATGATGCGCTCGGTGTAGCCGCGCTTGCACAGCTCGGCCACGGTCCGCACCCGGGTATCGTAGGTGGGGAATACGGGCAGGGCCTCGTTGTGGTACAGGCCGAAGCGGTCCATGCCCACGTACGACCCGTTCTCGATGATGGAGATGAGATAGCCCAGGTCGTTGGAGTCGCCGGAGTGGCCGATGACCACCCTCTTCAGGTCGACCCCCTCCTCCTTGAAGATGCGTTGCTGCTCCAGCCCACGCCTGGTGGCAGCGTGAGTGTGGGTATAGATGGGGACCCCTGTCTGCAGGTGGGCCCTGGCCACTGCCCGCAGCACCTTCTCCACGCCGGGGGTGACGCCGGGCTCGTCGGTGGCACACTTGAGGATGCCCGCCCGGACCCCGGTGCCCTGGATGCCCTCGCGAATGTCCTGGACGAACATGCTGGCCATGTGGTCGATGTCGCGGTTCTCGAAATAGTGGGGCAGCTCGTTGTAGGTGTACAGGCCGGTGGCCACTATGAATCGGACCTGGGGCACCTGGGCTGCCACACGCTGCATGAGGGGCAGCTTGCGGCCCAGCCCCAGCACCGTCAGGTCGACCACCGTGCGCACGCCATGGCCGGCGGCCTGGCGCATCTTCTCCGTCACATCGGCCACGATCCCTTCCAGGTCGTAGGCGCGCGGGAACGCCTCCTGAACACCGTCGGAGAAGACGAATAGATGTTCATGCATGAGAGTGAGGTCCATTTCAGACGTATCGATGTCTCCATTGAACGTCGGCACCTTCATGAATATCTCCCCTTGACAATCTTTTGGCCCGTATATAGCATGGGCCTGACCCTGTGTCAATAGGTCTCGTCGTATTTAAGTCATCGAGGGTCAAGAGGAGAAATATTGCAGCAGGAAAGCTCATCTATAATCGGCTTATCGCTCGCTAAGACAACTGTTGCTCAGCCTGTCCCGCCCTTGCGAGGCCCTGCCCGCGCCAACGCGGGCGGCCGGCCCGGCGGCAGGCCTGAGCGAGGAGGGACGCCATGGCCGAGGCAGCGCTGACGGGCCTCAGGGTGCTCGAACTGTGCGATGGCGTGGCCGGGGCCTACTGCACCAAGCTCCTGGCCGACCTGGGTGCTGATGTGCTGAAGGTGGAGCGGCCCCAGGGAGCCCGGCTCCGACATCTGGGGCCGTTTCCCGGCGACGCACCCCACCCGGACCGGGGCGGCCTGCACCTCTACCTGGACTCGGGCAAGCGCTCCTGCGCCCTCGACCTGGACTCGGACGCCTCGGCGCGCCAGACGTTGCGGTCGCTGGTGGCCCGGGCCGATGTGCTGGTGGAGGACCTGGACTCGTCGCGCCGGGCCGCCTGGGGCCTCGCGCCTGCGGAGACCTCTCGCCTCAACGACAGGCTTGTGCACCTGTCGGTGACTCCCTTCGGGCTGACGGGGCCGCTGCGGGACTGGCTCTCGGACGAGATCACCGACTGGGCCCTGGGCGGCTACATGTACTTCACGGGTGACCCGGCCCGCGAGCCGCTGCACATACCCGGCCACCAGGCGGCCTTCCACGCCGGCATGCACGGGGCCTTCGCCGTGCTGGCCGGGCTGTGGCACGCCCGCCGCACCGGCGAGGGACAGCATATCGACCTCTCCCACTGGGAGGCCACCCTGCTCGCCCACGCCTGGCTGACGGCGGCCTGGACGCATTGTGGCGTGGTGCTCAGGCGGCGGGGCATGGACTTCCTGCGCTGTCGCGATGGCTGGGCGTACATCTTCCGGGGGATGATGTACAGCCCTCACCTGTTCATCCTGATGGACCGGCCGGAGCTGGCCGAGGACGAGCGCTGGAACAGCTTCCAGAAGTGGATCGATAACGGGCCCGCCCTGTGGGCGCTGGTGGAGGAATGGACCAGCCAGCGCTCCAAGCACGAGGTGGTCACCAGGGCCCAGGAGTTGCGCATCGCCGCCACCCCCGTCAACACCGTGGCCGACCTGGCGGCCTCTCCCCAGCTCCAGGCGCGGGGCTGGTTCCAGGAGGTGGAGCAGCCCGGGCTGGGCAGGGTGCGCCTCCCCGGCGCCCCCTACAAGCTTTCGGAGACGTCGGCGCGGCCCCGAGGCCCCGCCCCTTCCCTGGGCGAGCACACGGAGCAGGTGGCCAGGGGCGAGGTCTGGCACGGCGAGAGCCGTTACCGCCCGACCGCAGGCGTGCGGGGCGGCAGCGACGGCGGTGGGCCACTGGCCGGCATCAAGGTGGTGGAGATGACGGCCAACTGGGCCGGCCCCCTGACCGGCCGCCTCCTGGGAGACCTGGGGGCTACGGTGGTGAAGATAGAGATCGCCTCCCGGCCGGCCACCCGCACCCTCTACCACGTCGGCGCCGAGCCCGGCAAGTACCACTACAACCGCTCCGGCTACTTCAACAAGATGAACCGCAACAAGTACGGCATATCCCTGGACGTCTCCCGGCCCAAGGGGCGGGAGGTATTCCTGAGGCTCATTCGCTGGGCCGACGTCTTCATCGAGAACAACTCGCCGCGGGTGGTGCGCAACCTGGGCATCACCTACGACGTCCTAAGCCAGATCAACCCGCGACTGGTGATGATCTCGGAGTCGGGCTTCGGGGCCACGGGGCCCGAGGCGGACTACGTGGCCTTCGGGGCCAACATCGAGACCTCCAGTGGCCTGGCCTCGGTCATCGGCTACCAGCCTGGCGACTCCTACCGCACCAGCAGCTTCTATGCCGACCCCGTTGCCGGTACCCACGGGGCGGTGGCGGTGCTGGCCGCCCTCCACCGGCGGGAGGAGACGGGCCGGGGCCAGTACATAGACCTGGCCCTGCAGGAGGCGGCGGCCTGCTTCATGGGCGAGTTCCTCATGGACTACTTCCTCAACGGGCGCGTGGCCCAGGCGCGGGGCAACCGTCACCCGCGCTATGCCCCCCAGGGGTGCTACCCCTGCGTGGGCGAGGACGCCTGGGTGGTGCTGTGCGTCCGCTCCGACGAGGAGTGGCGACGGCTGTGCGCGGCTGTCGGCCACCCGGAGTGGGCGGAGCGGCCGGAGTTCGCCAGCGAGGAGGGCCGCCGACAGCACCACGACGAGATCGACGCCCTCCTCCGCTCGTGGACGGAAGGGATGGACCACTGGGAGGCGGCCCGCATCCTGCAGCAGGCAGGGGTGCCGGCGGCGCCTGTCCTGCGCAACTGGGAGATCGTCTGGAACGAGCACCTCTACGAGCGGGGCTACCTGGTGCCGGTGCGCCAGCCCGATGCCGGCGTGCTGCCCTACCCCGGCTTTCCCTGGAAGTTCTCGCGCACGCCGGGCAGCGTGCGCCTCCCCGCACCCCGCTTCGCCGAACACAACCAGTTCGTGTTCCGGGAGCTGCTGGGGCTGAGCGAGGCCGAGGTCCGCCAACTGGAGGATGAGGGCTCGATAGACCCCAACCCGCAGCAGTTCGTGGTCAAGTTCCTGTGAGCCGGCAGCATTGGCAGCTCGAACAGGAGGGGTGACATGACGCAGCAGACGCTCAACTTCCGGGAGCTGGGCAAGCAGTACAGCAACTGGGGTCGCTGGGGCGAGGACGACGAACTGGGGACGTTGAACTTCATCACCCCCCAGATCATCGCCAGCGCTTGCCAGTCGGTGCGGGAGGGGAAGGTATTCTCCCTGGGCATCCCCTTCGACGAGAACGGCCCCCAACCGGGTGGCGGACGCATCAACCCGGTGCGCCTCATGGCCCAAACGGGCCACGGTCAGGACTTCCCGGGCGGCTTCCGCTACGCCGACGACTTCGTGTTCATGCCGCTCCAGTGCGCCACCCAGTGGGACGCGCTGGCCCACGTGTACTATGACGACCAGATCTACAACGGCTATCCCGCCAGCGTGGTCACCTCGGCGGGCGCCCTCAAGTGCAGTATCGACAAGACTGCCCGCGGCATCGTCGGGCGGGGAGTGCTGCTGGATGTGGCCCGCCACAAGGGGGAGCGCTGGCTCCCGCCCAACTTCGTCATCGACGGGGCGTTGCTGGAGGAGGTGGCCCGCGCCCAGGGCGTCGAGGTCAGGCCGGGCGACATCCTGCTCTTTCGCACTGGCTGGCGGACCAAGTTCGTCACCGACGGCAACCGCCAGGAGTTCATGTCGGCGGAGCCGGGGCTGGGCCTGCGCTCCATCCCCTGGCTGTACGAGAAGCAGGTGGCGGCGGTGGCGTCCGACAACTGGGCCATCGAGGCCTTCGGGCCGACCCTGTTCGGCGAGGACCCCAACGCGGTGCTGCCGGTGCACATGGTGCTCATCCGCGACATGGGCATGACCCTGGGCGAGATGTTCGACCTGGACGAGCTGGCCGAGGACTGCGCTCGCGACGGGCGCTGGGACTTCCTCTTCGTGGGGCCGCCCATCAAGTTCACGCGGGCGGTGGGCTCGCCCGTGAACCCGTTGGCTATCAAGTAGGTACCGGGGGCCCCGGCGTCATGAAGTTCGGCCTGTGGTACGATTTCCGCTGCCCGCCCCACTCCCCCGTGAGCTGGAGGGAGACCTGCGCCCAGACCCTGGAGCATATCCGTTACGCTGAGGAGCTGGGCTACGACGATATCTGGCTCTCGGAGCACCACTTTATCGAGGACGGTTACCTGCCGTCGCTCCTGCCCGCAGCGGCAGCGGTGGCCGCCGTCACCTCCCGGGTCACCATCGGTACCAACATCTTGCTCGCCCCGTTCCACCATCCGGTGCGGCTGGCCGAGGAGTCGGCATTGGTGGACATCATATCCGGCGGGCGTTTCCTGCTCGGCCTGGCGGTGGGCTATCGCCGGGAGGAGTTCGCTGGCTTCGGGGTGCCCAGGCAGAAACGCGGCGCCATGACCGAGGAGATCATCCAGATAGTGCTGCGCTGCTGGACGGAGGACGAGTTCGACTTCCGGGGCCAGTTTTACCGCCTGCAGGGCGTACGGGCGACGCCCAAGCCCGTGCAGCGCCCCAGGCCGGAGCTGTGGGTAGGCGCCCTGGGCCCGGCGGCCGTGCGGCGGGCGGCCCGCTACGCCGACGGGATCATCGCCGGGCCGGAGCAGGTGGCCCAGTTCGCCGAGGCGCTAGCCGCCGAGGGAAGGAACTGTGACCGGGCACGTGTGGCCCTGGGGCTGCCCTGGCTGTACGTGACCGACGACCCGGAGCGGGCCTGGCGAGAGCTGTATCCTCACCTCAGCTATCAGATCAACGGCTATCAGAGGTGGTTCTCCGAGGCCGGGCAGCCCATCTTCGGCACGGAGCCCTATGCCGACCTGGAGGACCTGCAGGCCCGCGGGCCCTACCTGGTGGGAACCCCGGAGCAGGTGTGCGAGGCGCTGGCCCAGCTCTTCGCCCAGGCGCCGGCGGAGCGCTACTTCTGGTGGGCCATCCCGCCCGGGCTGCCGCCCCGCGAGGCGGTGCGCTCCATGGAGCTCTTCGCCCGCCAGGTGATGCCCCATTTCAGGGGGAGGCAAGGGCCATGAAGTTCGGACTTGTCTACGACTTCCGTAATCCCGAGCGCTGGCGGCGCCCCTTCCCCGAGCTGTACGCCGCCCTGCTGGAGCAGATACAGGAGGTGGAGCGGCTGGGCTACGACGCCGTGTTCGTCACCGAGCACCACTTCATCAACGACGGCTACTGCCCTTCGCCCCTGGTAGCGCTGGGGGCCATCGCCGCCCGCACCAGCCGCATCCGCATCGGCACCTGGGTGGCGTTGCTACCCCTGTATCATCCCCTGCGTCTGGCCGAGGATGCGGCGGTGGTGGACCAGCTTTCGGGCGGCAGGCTTGAGCTGGGGGTGGGGCTGGGATATAGGGAGGAGGAGTTCGCCGGCTTCGGCATTCCTCTGCGGCACCGTCGCGGCCGCATGGAAGAGGGCGTGGAGGTCCTGAAGCGCGCCTTGGCCGGAGAGCGGTTCTCCTTCGAGGGCCGGCATTTCCATCTCCGCGATGTGCGGGTAACCCCGCCACCCTGCCAGCAGCCTTTCCCGCTGTGGCTGGCAGCCAGGAGCCCCGTGACCGCCCGACGGGCGGCGCGGTTCCGCGCCGACCTGATGCTGGTCGGCCCGCCTTCGGTGTACGAGGAGTACGCGGCGGCGCTGAGGGCCCAGGGAGAGGCCCCCTCTCGCTACCGACTCCTCGGCCTGCTGGCCTGGGCCGTGTCCGACGACCCGGAGCGCTACTGGGCGGAGGCCGGGCCCCACTTTGCCTACACGGCCAGCCTCTACGGCCAGTGGTACAGCCAGCGGGGAGACCTGCCGGAGGACCGGGAGTGGCGCCAGTGGGCGACCTGGTCGCCCGAGGACTTCCGCCGGGCCGGCATGGTGCTGGTCGGCACGCCGGAGCAAGTACGAGATGTCATCCTGGCCGCCAGGCGGGTCCTGCCGTACGATTACATCGTGAGCTGGGCTACCCTTCCCGGCCAGGACCCGAAGAGGGCCATGGAGTCCCTGGAGCTGTTCGCCCGCAAGGTCATGCCGGCCCTGCGGGCGGCCGCCGAACCAAGCGAAGGGCAGCCATGAGCGAGCGGGAGGCCGCCCACTTGCTCGACGCGGCCGAGCTGGCCCGGCGGCTGCAGGAGTTCCTGGGCCGCTACTACGACAGCGTCGAGGTGCGCGACCTGCGGCCCATGGCCGGCGGCGCCCACCGCCAGACGTGGGCCTTCGACGCCCTGGTGCGCGACCGGGAGAGGGAGCGGCTGCTGCGCCTGGTCTACCGCAGCGGGCCGCCGCCGGGGGCCATGTCGGGCATGCCCATCGACCGGGAGTACCGGGTGCTGCGGGCGGCCTATCTGTCGGGGGTGCCGGTCCCCAGGGTGTACCCCCTCACCGACGACCCCTTCGAGCCCATCGACATGCTGGTGATGGACAGGGTGGAGGGGGAGAGCATCGCCCGGCGTATCCTGCGCGATGCCGAGTTCGCCCAGGCCCGCCGCCTGCTGCCCCGCCAGCTCGGTCAGGCGCTGGCCCGCATCCACAGGATAGACATCGAACGCCACGGCCTGGGGGACCTGCCGGCGCCGCCAGAGGGGATGGCCCCGGCCCGGCACGCGCTGGACAACCTGCGGGCCATGTACGAGGAGGTGGCCCTCGTGCCCTCGCCCGTGTTCGAGCTGGCCTTCCGCTGGCTGGCCCAGCGCCTGCCCGGCTCGGCCCTGCGCACCTTCGTCCACGGCGACTATCGCCTGGGGAACCTCATCGCCGGGCCGGAAGGGCTGCGGGCCATCCTGGACTGGGAGGGGGCCCACGTGGGAGACCCCATGGAGGACGTGGGCTGGTGTTGCGTCCGCTCCTGGCGCTTCGGACAGGACCACCTGCCAGTGGCGGGCCTGGGTCAGCGGGAGGAGCTGCGGGCCGGCTACGAGGAGGCGGGGGGCCTGGAGATCGACTGGGACGCCTGGCGCTGGTGGGAGGCCTACGGCAACCTGCGTTGGGGCATCATCTGCATCATGCAGGCGCGGCGCTCGTTGGACGGCCACGAGCCCAGCGTGGAGCTGGCCGCCATCGGCCGGCGGGTGTCGGAGACGGAGTGGGAGCTCCTGCACATCATGGAGGGGGGCTGATGCAGGACCGGCCCACCGTGCAGGAGCTGCTGCAGGAGGTGGAGCGCTTCCTGCAGGAGGAGGTAGCGCCACGGCTGGAGGGGCCTCGCCGCTTCCATGCCATCGTGGCCGCCAACGCCGTGCGCATCGTGCGCCGGGAGCTGGAGATCGGCGAGGGCCACCTGCGGGAAGAGTGGGAGGCCCTGGACGCCCTCCTCGGCCCCGAGCCGCCGCCCGAGGGGCTGGCGGAACGGAAGGAGGCGCTGCGCCGACGGGTGGAGGAGGTGTGCCGGCGCATCCGGGCAGGGGAGGCGGACCAGGACGGCCCCTTCCGCCAGGGGCTCGTGCGCTTCCTCTGGCTCCTCACCCGCCACAAGCTGGAGGTCAACGACCCGGGCTGGCTGCAGCGGCAGAGGGCCTAGCGGCCCTGGAAGCGGGGCTCCCTCTTCTCGGCAAAGGCCAGGGCGCCTTCGCGGTGGTCCTCGCTGCGCAGCAGCAAGTCCTGGCAGACCGACTGCCACTCCAGGAAGGGCTGCAGGTCCAGGCCCAGGGAGCGGCGCAGGCCGTGCTTGGTCATGCGCACCGCCAGGGGGGCGTTGTCGGCCATGCGCCGGGCCAGGGCCAGCGCCTCGTCCATCAGCCGCTCCTGGGGCACCACCTTGCTTACCAGGCCGATGCGCAGCGCCTCCTGGGCATTGATGATGTCGCCGGTCATGGTCAGTTCGGCTGCCTTGCTCCAGCCGACCACCCGGGGCAGGAGCAAGAGCGAGGCGGCATCGGCCATGAGACCCCGGCGAACGAAGATGGAGCCGAAGCGGGCGGACTCGGCGGCGATGCGCACGTCGCACATGAGGGCCAGGTCGAAGCCGTAGCCTACGGCGGGCCCGTTGACGGCGGCCACCGCCGGCTTGTCAAAGAAGAGGAGGTTGTCCACGCCGCGCTGGCCTCGACCGCGCAGCTCCTCCAGCCGCTCGCGGATGCGGGGGCCACGGCCCTCAGGCGGGGAGGCCAGGAAGATCTCCTGCACATCGTCGCCGGCGCAGAAGCCTCGGCCCTCTCCGGTGATGACCAGGGCGCGCACGGTATCGTCGGCCTCGGCGTCCTGCACCGCTGTCCGCAGCTCGGCGTAGGTTTTGAGGGTGCAGGCGTTCAGCTTGTGGGGCCGGTTCAGGCGTACGAGCGCGATCCCCTCTCGTTTCTCGTAGATGATGTCCTGGAAGTCCACGGTTCACCTCCTTCGTCGGCGGCGAGTCGCGCGGAACAGGCGGCAGGCCCGGCGCTGCCAGCGCACGGCCCATCCCGGCAGCGGTCCCGCTCTCCGCTATGCCTCCCTTTCACCCCCTGCCGGCCACCGTTCGGTGGGGGACGGCTGGGCCCTAGCGGGGCGGCATACGCAGCGCCCCGTCCAGGCGGATGGTCTCGCCGTTGAGGTACGGGTTGCGGATGATCTGCTCCGCCAGCAGAGCGTACTCCTCGGGGCGGCCCAACCGCCTGGGGAAGGGGACGTTCTGGGCCAGGGCCTGCCGTTGTTCCTCGGAAAGGAGGCGGAACATGGGCGTGTCGAAAACGCCCGGCGCAATGGTCACCACGCGGATGCCCAGGCTGGCCAGGTCACGGGCGGCGGTGAGCGTCAGGCCCACCACACCCGCCTTGGAAGCGGCGTAGGCGGCCTGACCGATCTGACCGTCGAAGGCAGCTACGGAAGCGGTATTGATGATTACCCCTCGCTCCCCGTCGGCCGTGGGCTCGTTCCTGGCCATGGTGGCCGCTGCCAGACGCAGCACGTTGAACGTGCCGACGAGGTTGATCTCTATGACCGTGCGGAACTGCTGCAGGTTGTGGGGAGTGCCGTCGCGGGAGAGAACCCTGCCTGCCCAGCCCACGCCGGCGCAGTGGACGACGGCCCGCAGTGGCCCGAGGGACGCGGCCTTTTCCATGGCGGCCGCGGTGGAGGCCTCGTCGGTGATATCGGCCTGTGCGAACATGGTGGACTCGCCCAGTTCCCTGGCCAGCGCCTCGCCCCGGGCAGCGTCCCTGTCCATGATGACCACCCGGGACCCGGCGCTCACCAGCCGGCGCACGGTGGCCTCGCCAAGGCCCGATGCCCCGCCGGTGACCATGGTCACAGCACCTTCCAGCTCCATCGACTCGCTCCTGTGGGGTTGGTCTCGCCCTGCATTATATGGCCGCTGGCGCGCTGAGGGACAGGGCAGCTGTTGCCGCCTCTACCTGACGCCGCGGAGGCGGGGGTCGAGGATGTCGCGCAGGGCGTCGCCCAGCATGTTGAACCCGTAGACGGTGATGAAGATGGCGCCGCCCGGGGCCAGGACCAGCCAGGGGTAGTTGGGGCCCAGCTCCCGCGCCCGACCGGAGAGCATCTGACCCCAGGTGGGGAAAGGCGGCGGCACGCCGAAGCCCAGGAAGCTGATGGTGGACTCGGCCAGGACCGCCACCCCCAGCTGCAGGGTGGCCAGCACGATGATGAGGGGGGCGACGTTGGGCAGGACGTACCGGACTATGATGTGCAGGTGCCGGGCCCCCAGCACCTGCGCCGCCTCCACGAAGGGCTGGGCCTTGATGGACAGCACGGCGCTGCGGATGACCCGCGAGGTGCCCCCGGAGAGGATGAGGCCCAGGGCCAGGATGATGGGCATCCCCTTCACGTCGGGGCCCCAGTCGGGCCCCCGGCCCAGGCCCAGGATGCCTCCCCCGCCCGTGCCGAGGATGGCCGCCACCGTCAGCAGCAGGAACAGGGCCGGGAACGACATCCACACGTCCACCGCCCGCTGCACCAGCATGTCCAGCCGCCCACCGAAGTAGCCGCTGACGACGCCCACGGCCGTGGCCACCAGGGCGGTGAGGGCCACCGAGCCGAAGCCCACGATGACGGTCACCTGGGCCCCGTACAGGATGCGGCTGAACACGTCGCGCCCGTTCTCGTCGGTGCCGAAGAAGTGGTCCAGGCTGGGGCCCTTCAGGGCGTCGCCCAGGTAGACCTGCTCGTACGAGTACGGCGCCACCGCCGGCGCGATGATGGCGATGACGATGACGGCCAGGACGATGAGGGCGCCGAAAGCCCCCAGGGGCTTGCGCACGGCGAAGCGCCACAGCCCCCGTCCCATGGACAGCAGGGGGAAGGCGAACCGCTCCGTCACCCCGCGGTAGCCCAGGACTTCCTCGCCGACAGCCATGACGCCCCTCAGGCCATGCGCACCCTGGGGTCGAGGTAGCCGTAGGTCAGGTCCACCACCAGGTTGGCGACGACGATGAACGCCGCCACCACCAGGTTGATGCCCAGCACCAGCGGGTAGTCCCGCATGAACAGGGCCTCCATCAGCAGCCGCCCCATGCCCGGCAGGACGAAGATGCTCTCCATCACCACCGAGCCGCCCACCAGCACCGGCACCTGCAGGCCGATGATGGTGACGATGGGTATGAGGGCGTTGCGCAGGGCGTGGCGCATCACCACCGCCCGCTCCCTGAGCCCCTTGGCCCAGGCGGTGCGGATGTAGTCCTGGCGCAGCACCTCCAGCATCTGGCTGCGCACCAGGCGCATGATGGAGCCGGAGATGGCCGCCCCCAGGATGACGGCCGGCACCCACATCTGCTTCAGGTTCTCCACCGGGTCGTCCCAGAAGTGGTGGTAGAAGACGGGCAGGGACTTGCCGAACAGCTTGGGTATGAACACCACCGCCAGGGTGCCCAGCCAGAAGGTGGGCAGGGCGATGGCCGAGACGGCGAAGCTGCGGGCCACGTAGTCCACCGGCGAGTCCTGGCGCACCGCCGCCAGCACCCCCACCGGCACGGCGATGGCCAGGGCCACCAGCATGGCGAAGATGCCCAGCTCCAGGGTCACCGGGATGCGGTCGGCCAGGTCGTCCAGCACCTCGCCGCCGCCGCGAAAGCGCTGGCCGAAGTCGCCCCGCACCACGCCCCACACCCAGTCGGCGTAGAACTCGGGAAAGCTGCGGCCCAGCCCCAGGCGCCGCTCCACCTCCGCCCGGTCTATCTGCCCGCCCGACTCGGCAACGATGATGTCCACCACCGTGCCGGGCAGCAGCCGCACCAGCGCGGCCACCAGCAGCGTCACGCCGAACAGGGTGGGCACCAGCAGGAGGAACCGCCGGACGGCGTACTGGCGCACAGCACCAGGCCCCTATTCAGCAGGTTGCACCGTCTGAGCCCGGGCCATGTCTCACCTGGCCAGCCAGACGTGTATGGCCACCTCGGCGCCGTAGCCGAAGCTGGACTTGTAGTAGAGGCCGCGGACCCAGGGGCGGAAGCCGCCCACGCCCGGCAGGGCGGAGTAGGGCACCATATACATCTTCTCGGCCATGTAACGCTGGATGTCATGGATGAGCTGCACCCGCCGGTCGGCGTTCAGCTCCTGCCGCTGGGCATCGAACATCTGCAGTAGCTGGGTGTCCTTGTCCAGGGACGCCGGGCCCGTGCCACCCCAGTTCTTGCGGGCACTCTGAGGGTGGTAAACGGTGAAGAAGATGGCGTCCGGCTCCACGGCCACGTACAGCGGCCCGATGGCGATGCCGTCGGGCTGGATGTTGCCCCGGAAGGTGGTGGTCAGGTAAGCGGCGTACTCCTGGGGCTGGAGCTGCAGGCGAAATCCCGCGTCCCGGGCGGTGGTGGTGGCCAGGGTGAAGAGCTGCTCGTAGGCCTTGCCGTACACAGGGCTGTACACCACCCGGGCATCGATGCCGTTGGGATAGCCGGCCGCGGCCAGCAGACGCCTGGCCTCGGCGACGTCCCGCTGGAAGTAGCGGGCGTTGGGCCCGAACCTGGACTGATCCTTGGGGTCCAGCCAGAACGGCACCAGCTGGGAGATGGCGCTGAACCAGCCCCCCTGCCCGGTGGGGTCCATCACCCGCAGGATTCCGTCTCGGTCGATGGACATGGACAGGGCCTGGCGCACCCGAGGATCGTTCCAGGGCTCCTTGTCGAAGTTGAAGTAGAAACCGCCGATGACCTGGTTCTTATTGTAGGTGAAGGTGAGGTCGGGCACCTCGGTCTTGGCGGTGTTGTACACGGCCGGATCGAGCAGGGCCAGGTCGAAGGTGCCCGTCTTCAGGTTGGCGATGATGGTGGACGGGTCGCCCACCAGCGAGGCCTCCCAGCGGTCCACGTACGGCCGGTCGGCGATGAAGTAGTCCGGGTTCTTGCGCCACTTGATGGCCACGTCCCGCTCGAACGCCTCGAAGATGAAGGGGCCGGTGCCCACAGGACGCTCCTGCAGCCCGGCGTCGATGAGCTCCTTGGGCTGCACTCGAAACAGCTCCGGGTTGGCGAAGTGGTTCAGGCCAGGGGCGAACACCTTCTTGAGGCGCACGATGACAGTGCGGTCGTCGGGCGCCTCCACCCTGTCCACCACGTCGTTCCAAGAACCCCGGTTGGGCGAGTCCTGGGAGATGCGGCGGGCGGAGAACAGGATATCGTCGGCGGTGAGGGGGCGTCCGTTCAGGGGCGGCACGTTGTGGAAGCGAATGTTGGGCCGCAGGCGGAAGATGTACGTCTGGGGGTCCGGGATCTCCCACCGCTCGGCCAGGTCGCCCTCAACCACCGAGAAGTCCAGAGGGTCGATGTTCGGCCCCGCCTGGAACTTGACCAGCCGGCTGTAGTGCCACGAGGCCGGGATCTGGGCCAGATAAGTGAGCTCCTTGTAGGGGTCGAGCGTGGGTGGGTTGCCCGAGGACAGGCCCACCAGCGGCGCCCTGACGGTGCCGCCCGGACGGGGCGTCTCCTCCTGCACCGGTGCAGGCGTCACCTGGGGCTGTTCCTCTCGGCAGGCCAGGGCGGAGGCGCTGGCCAGGGCGCCGGCGGCCACCATCCCCTTCAGCACCTGGCGCCGGCTCATGCGTCTCAGCCATAGCTGCTGTCTGCGCTGCACCGAATTCATGGTCCCCCTCCTTCAGCTACAGACCGTGCGCTGCCGCAGACACAGGGCCGATACCCCCATTCGCTGGCCATAAAATAGGCCGCCGGCGAAGGGTTGTCAATATGTTTCCCCGAATTCGGAAAAGACAATAAATACTTGACCTAAAGCGAAGAATGCCGCCTCCGTCATCAGGAACAGGGAGTTTCGCGGCCTTAGCGTCATCAAGCCGGGCTGGCGGGGGACGGCTGCCCCTCGCCCCCCAGGACACTATCATGGGGGCGGAGCGCGAGCACTCGTGCCTCAGGCCGGGGGAACCGGGTTCCCCGTCCAGGGGGCAAGCGACGCCAGAACGGGACATCATTCTCCAGAAAGGAGGTCGGGTCATGTCGACAAAGGTTGCCATCGTTGGGAAGGGGAACGTGGGGAGCGCCTTGCAGGAAGGGCTCCAGAAGGCCGGGTACGAGGTCCGCACCACCGGCTCCGACCCGGAGGGCGTCCGGGCAGTCGGCGCGTGGGGAGATATCATCGTCCTGGCCGTACCGGCCTCCGCCCGGCGGGACGTCATCGAGAAGCTGGGCGACATCAGCGGGAAGGTCGTCGTGGACCCCACCAACCTGCTCAAGGCGGACTGGAGCTACGCGGGCGACCTGGACAAGAGCGGCGCCGAGGAGCTCCAGGAGTGGGCCCCCGGCGCCCGCGTCGTCAAGGCGTTCAATACGGTCTTCGCGCGGAACATGAGCACCGGCAGGGCCAGAGGCGAACCGATAAGCCTCTTCGTCGCCGGCGATGACGAGGATGCCAAGCGGCAGGTCATGGAGATGGGCAGGGCCATCGGCTTCGTGCCCGTGGACGCCGGCCCCCTGTCGCACGCGCGCTATTTGGAGGTGCTGGGCGTGTTCAACATCCAGCTAGCCTACGGGCCCACCAAATACGGCACTGACATCGGCTTCAGGCTGGTGGGCGTGGGGGGCTAGGCGCGTCGAGGCCACGGCATACGGCCGCCCTGCCCAGGGCTGCGAGGCCCGCCTCAGGAGCGAGTGCCTAACGCTCTTGCGCCTTCTGGCCGGAGGCCGCTTCCAGCAACAGTCTGGCCACCTCGGGGCGGGTGAACTCGGGTGGGGGCAGCTCGCCCCGGGCCAGCATGGCCCGCACCTGCGTGCCGCTCAGGTTCACCTGGTCTTCGGGCGGGTGGGGGCAGGTCTTGGCCGAGGCCATCCCGCCGCAGCGGCGGCAGTAGAACGCGTTCTCGAAGAAGAGGGGCGTGATGCCCAGCTCTTCCGGAGCGAACTCGCGGAAGATGTGCTGGGCGTCGTAGGGACCGTAGTAGCTCCCCACCCCGGCATGGTCGCGCCCGACGATGAAATGGGTGCACCCGTAGTTCTTGCGACACAGGGCATGGAAGATGGCCTCCCTGGGGCCCGCATAGCGCATATAGGCGGGGAAGACGGCCAGCAGGACGCGTTCGCGCGGATAGTACCCCCCGAGCAGGGCCTCGTAGCAACGCAGGCGTACCTCGGCCGGGATGTCGTCGGCCTTGGTCTCCCCCACCAGGGGGTGCACCAGGAGCCCGTCCACCATCTCCAGGGCGCACTTCTGGAGGTACTCGTGGGCGCGATGGATGGGGTTGCGCGTCTGGAAGCCCACCACCGTGCGCCAGCCGCGGCGGGCGAACTCGGCCCGCGTCTCGGCCGGGGTAAGCCAGTATGGTCCGAAGGGCCCTTCGCCCCGCACCAGTTCCAGGGCCCACACCTTGCCTCCCAGCAGCACGTCACCCTGCTGCAGCAAGGCCTGTACGCCCGGATGGGCCGGGTCGGTGGTGCGGAAGACGCTCTGTGCCTCCTCCTCCTTGTCGTAAGGGAACACTTCCTCTAGCTCCAGCAGGCCCACGCTCTGGCCGTCGGGCGCGGCCAGGGCCACCTCCTGCCCTTCCTTCAGCCTGTGGGCGGACTCGGCGTCCACCGCCAGGGTGATGGGCAGCGACCAGACGGTGCCATCGGCCAGGCGCATGTGACGGAGCACGTTGCGGTAGTCCTCCCGGCAGAGGAAGCCCTCCAGGGGGCTGAAGGCGCCCTGGGCGATCATCTGCAGGTCCGAGAGCTGGCGGGCGTCGAGCCGCACGACGGGGAGGGAGCGGATGCGCTCCTCCGCCTCCGCACGGCGCTCGGGCGGGAGGACGCGGCTCACCAGCTTGCCGCCGTGGGGGATGCTGCTCATGGCCTACCTCCTGCCGTCGCCGCTGGGAATGGTCTGGGGCACGTAGCCGCGCTGGGCCAGGGCCGACCACAGCTTCTCCACGCTCTCCTCCAGGGACTCCCGGTCCGTCTCCACGACGACGTCGGGCGAGAGGGGCTCCTCGTAGGGGTCGCTGATGCCGGTGAAGTTGGGCACCTCGCCCCGCAGGGCCTTGGCGTAAAGGCCCTTCACGTCCCGCCGCACCAGCACCTCGATGGGGCAGCGCACGTAGACCTCGACGAACTCGCCGATGAGCTGGCGGGCGTAGTCCCGGCCTTCCCGGTAGGGGGAGATGAGGGCCACCAGCACGGTCACGCCGTTACGGGCCAGCAGGTGGGCCACGTAGGCCACGCGGCGAATGTTCTCCAGCCTGTCCTCGCGGCTGAAGCCCAGGCCCTTGCTGAAGTGCTGGCGCACCACGTCGCCGTCCAGCACCTCCACGCGCTGGCCAGCGGCGCGCAGTCGCTCGGCCAGGGCCTCGGCGATGGTGCTCTTGCCGGCTCCCGATAGGCCGGTGAGCCACACGACGTATCCCCTCTGCTCGCTCACGGGTCAGCCTCCTGACGGGTATGGGAGGGGGCTATCCGGGCCCGCCGCCACCACCGATGGCCACGCTCTCCAGCGTCACCACGCCCGGGCGGACGGCCAGGGTGAGGGATGCCCCTTCGGTCTCTAGAGAGATGGTGAAGTGGCCGAGGGTGCGCATGGCCACCCGCACGCCCCACAGGGTGCGGCCCGAGATCACGGCCAGGGCCTTGTTGACCTCCTCCAGGTGGCGCGAGAGTTCGCGGCCGCCCGGAGTGCGGCGAAACAGCTCGGTCAGGACGCGCTCACCCTCGGCGGTGTACAGTCGGCGGGCCCGGCCCGTCTCCAGGGCCATGGCCACCAGCCCCTCCAGGAGTGGCACCAGGTCCCGGGGCACTTCCTGCCGGGAGACGGCCTCGGCCAGAGAGCGGTATCCCTCCTCGCGCGGCCCCGACAGGGCGGGGAGCAGGGCCCGCAGCTCCTGGGAGACCAGCTCCTGCTCCTCTGGGGAGAGGACGAGGACGCCCCCTTCCGCCTCAGCGGTCACAGGTGGATGCCCTCCGCCTCCTTGAGGATGGCCTCGGCCTCGTGCTCGAAGCCCCCCGTCTCGATGGGGCAGTGGATGCCGCACTCCTTGGGGGCGTTGACCTCCCACCACCAGCGCCCGGCGCGGTCGTCCTCGCCGGGCTGTATGGGGCGGGTGCAGGGGTCGCAGCCGATGCTGGTGTAGCCCTGGTCGTAGAGGGGGTTGTAGGGCACGCCCTGCTGGCGGATGTAGTCCCACACCTCCTCCTTGGTCCAGTCGGCCAGGGGGTTCACCTTGACGATGCCGCCATGGTCGTGGTCCAGCTCCACCTTCCGGATGGCGGCGCGAGAGGCCCACTGCTCGCGGCGCAGGCCGGTGAACCAGGCGTCGAGGTTCTCCAGGGCGCGGACGAGGGGCCGCACCTTGCGGATGTGACAGCAGACCAGCCGCAGGGGCACTGCCTTGTAGAAAAGGTCCTCCCCGTGGCGGCGCACCATCACTTCCACCTCGCGGGGGTCGGGCGTGAGGACCCGCCACCGTGCCTCCGGATAGTGGCGCCGGGCCTCTTCCAGGAAGGCGTAAGTGGCGGCAGGCAGGCGGCCAGTGTCCACGGTGACGACGGTGATGTCGGGCCGCAGGCGGTAGGCCATGTCCAGCACGGCCATACCCTCGGCCTGGAGGGCGGTGACCACGGCGATGCGGTCGCCGAAGGTCTCCAGCGCCCAGGCGATGACGTCCTGGGGCTCCTTGTCGTCCAGCTCGACGGCGATCTCGCCGATCTCCAGGTCGTCGAAGACTATTCGCTGCTGCATGGTCTTCACCTCGTCGCTGGTCTAGCCGCCGGACATGGCCATGAGCACCAGGAGCTCGTCACCGGCCTCGAGGGGGGTGTCCAGCCCCTGCAGGCCGCGGATGTCGTCCTCGTTGAGGAAGAGCAGGTAGGCGGGATCAACGTCGCCCGCCGGAGTCAGCAGGCGCTCCTTGAGGGCAGGGAAGCGCCGCGACGCCTCCTCGATGGCCTGGCGCACCGTCCCGGGGCGCACCTCGATATGGTCGATGCCCTCGGTCAGCTCCAGCAGCGGCCCGGGGATGCGCAGGACGGCGACCTCCTTCGGCCCCTCCTGCAGCGGCTCCTCCAGGGCGATGCGCTGCAGCTCCTCGTCGCTGCGCTCGTCGCAGAAGTCGCGGAAGGAGTAGCCGTTCTGGCGCCGCTCCTTCTCCTCCAGCCAGGCGCCCACCAGCCGGACCAGCACGTCGTTGATGCGGTCGGTGGGGACGCGGCGTAGCAGGGGCCGGCCGATGGCGGCCCTGGCGCCCAGGCCCCCGCGCAGGGAGACGTCGTAGGCCTCCACCTTGCCCCCGCCCGGGGCCGGGGCGGTGGTGCCCTGGAGGCCGATCTCGCCCACCCAGTGGTGGGCGCAGGCGTGCGGGCACCCATCCATGTACACCTTCAGCCCCTCGATGCGTCGGCCGAAGCGCTCCGTCAGCGTCTCGATGATCTCGCCCAGCTTGCCCTTGGTCTCCGACACCGAGTAGTTGCAGAAGTCGTGGCTGGTGCAGGCGGTGGAGGTGGCGTAGAGCCTGTGCCGGTCGTGGGGGAAGCCGATGCCCGCCACCCGCTCCAGCAGCCAGCCCAGCCTGTCCTCGGGCACGTTGCCGACGATGAAGTTCTGCTCGCGGGTGAGGCGGATATCGCCGCCCACCTCTTCCACCACATCGGCCAGTTGCTGCATCTGGGCGCCGGTCATCCAGCCGTTGGGCACCGGGAAGCCGATGTAGAAAAGGCCATCCTGCTTCTGAGGGTGGATGCCCAGGTGGTCGGCCTCGCCAACGGGCTCCGGGGCCCGTCCGTCCTCCAGGGAGCGGCCCAACTGCTCCTCGACCATGCGCCGCACCCCCTCGGGGCCGTAGTCGTCCACCAGGAACTTGATGCGGGCCTTGGCCCGGCTGACGCGGTAACGGTTGTTGTTCTGCCACACATCGGTGATGGCGCGGAGTATGTCCACCGCCTCGTCCACCGGCACGAAGACGCCCAGGTCGCGGGAGAGGCGGGGCGTGGCCGAGAGGCCGCCGCCCACGCGGACGGCGAAGCCGGGGCGGCCGTCCTTCACCGTCCCTACCAGGGCGATGTCGTGGATCTCCGGGGCGTTGCACTGATAGGGGCAGGCAGCGATGGTGAACTTGTGCTTCCGCGGCAGGTTGGAGTAGTCGCGGTTGCCCCAGAAGAAGCGGGCTACCTGTTCGATGACGGGGCGCACGTCGAACAGCTCGTCGCGGCTGATGCCGTTAACGGGGCAGGAAGTGATGTTCCGCACCGTGTCGCCCTCGGCCCCCACAGTGGTGAGGCCCGCCTGGGCGATGGCCTCTAGCACCTCGGGCAACTTCTCCATGCGCACCCAGTGGAGCTGGAGTCCCTGCCGGGTGGTCAGCTCGCCGTAGTTGCGGCCGTAGCGCAGGGAAATAGCGCCGATGGCCCTGAGCTGGGCGGGGGAGAGGAGGCCTCCGGGCACCTTGATGCGCACCATGAAGGTGCCGATCTTGGGCTTGTCGTGAGCGATGCCCCACCAGTAGAGGCGCACGATGTCCTCTTCGGGGATGGCCTCGTAGCCGCGGGCGATGAGTTCGGGCAGCTCATGGATGATGTCGAGGGGGAACTTTTCCTGCTTGAGGCGCTCGATGCTGTTGCGCTTCAGCACCAGGTCCCAGGGTGGGACCTCGAGCTGGGCGCCCGTGGGCTGGGTGGCCGTCATGGTCTCCCCTCCTGAGGCCGTCGCGGGGCCGTCGCTGCAGCGTCTGATTGTCGACTTTGCCACTTCACTTTGTCGACTATCCTACCGGCCGCTGCGGGCAGTGTCAACCCCTGCCGGCGGCGTATCAGTGATGGGGTGCCTCACGCGGGCAAAGGTTGGGGGCTATGCCCGAGCGGTGCGGCGAAGGCCGCAGCCGGGTGGCGGGGCCTGACCGGTCTCGCTGCAGCGCCTAGGCGGTATCCTGGTCGCCCAGGTAGGCCAGCAGGGAGCGCTTGCACATCTCGCGGTAGTGCTCGTGCAGTTCCTGCCAGCGGGGCTCCTGCAGCCACTGGATGAACAGGCCATCGATGATGGCGCGGATGGCCTGCGCCGCCTCTTCGACCTCCACGCGCCGGAAGGCCCCCTGCTCCTGCCCCAGCCGCGCTAGGTCGGCGTAGGTGGCGTTGACGATGGAGCGGAACTCGCCCGAAAGCTTGCTGAAGCGCTCGCTGCGGGCTGCGTAGTCCACCAGGTCCAGATAGATGAGATAAAAGCGGCGGTTGGCGGTGGGGTCGATGAAGATGGCGTCCACCATCGCCCGTATCTTGTCGTGAGGGGTCTGGGCCCGGGACACGGCCTCGTGTATGCGCTGGGCCACCCGCGACAGGGCCCAGCGCATGGTGGACAGGATGAGGTCTTCCTTGGACTTGAAGTAATAGAGGATAACGCCCTTGCTCACCCCCGCCTCGTCGGCGATGTCCTGCAGGGAGGAGCGGTGCAGGCCCTTCTCGCCGATGACGCGGTAGGTGCAGCGCACAAGGTGCGTCTTTTTGGGCGCCAGGTCCTCAGCCAGCGAGGCAGGCGATGGCACCGGATTGTTGGCAGCGCTCATGCTCCCTCGATGTCGATTATAGGCTATCTCATAGCCCCTTGAACTGGGGCTGGCGCCTCTCTAGGAAGGCGCGGATCCCCTCCTGGCTGTCCTGGCTGCGGAACAGGTCCTCGATGAGCTCCCTCTCCACCCGCAAGCCGTAGTCCAGGCCGCCGTCCAGCCCCTGGTGGACGGCGAGCTTGATGTGGCCGATGGCCTTCAGCGCGCCCCGGGCCAGCGCTTCGGCATAGGCGCGCGTCTCCTCGGCCAGCTTGTCGGCAGGGAAGACACGGTCCAGTATCCCCAGTTGCAGGGCCTCCTGCGGCGACACGGTGCGGCCGGTGACCATCATGTCCAGGGCCTTGCTCCAGCCGATGAGGCGGGGCAGGCGCTGGGTGCCGCCATTGCCCGGCAGGAGGCCCAGGGTGACCTCGGGCAGGCCGAGGCGGTACTCGCCGTCGGCGCCGAAGCGCAGGTCGCAGGCGAGGGCTATCTCCAGCCCGCCGCCCACGGCATGGCCGGCGATCTGGGCTATGAACACCTTGGGGATGCGGGCGATGCGACCGAGCACCTGGTGGGCCAGGCGGATCATGTCCATGTTGCGCTCGGGCGTGTTCTCGCTGAAGGCTTTCACGTCGGCCCCGGCCGAGAAGAAGCGGTCCAGGGCGCTGCGCACCACCACCACCTTCACCTCGGCGTCGTCGGCGGCCGCCGCCACCGCCCGGCCCAGGTCGTCCATGAAGTTGTAGTCGTAGCTGTTGGCCGGAGGCCGGTTCAGGGTGATGTAGCCGATGGGCGCCTCGCGGTCAAAGTCTACAGCCATCTCCTGCCTCCGTGGGGTTGTTAACCGGTCGGTCAGCCCGTTGATTGTATTCCGCGGGCGACGGCTACGTCAACCTAGGCGCGGCCTGTGTCGCAAAAAGGCGCATGCCGCGGGCATCGACCCGCGGCCCAGGTCGCCCTTCTCGCTCCCTGTGCTGCCGCTTATAGCTGGAAGAGGTTTTTGCCCGAGGGGTCTCGCCGCACGTGGCCCCGCTGGCCAACCATCTCTTGCCGGCACATCGCCCACAGCAGCTCACGGTTGGTGCCCGTGTTGGCCAGGAAACGGGGCCCGTCGTCACTACCCAGGCGTCCGATGACGATCCCCTCTTCAGGCTCGCCGTCGCGGCCGAAGACCACGGTATACGTCTCCACCGTGGCAGCGCCCTGCGCCTCTTCCAGCAGCGGCGGCGACTCCTGGGCCTCGATGCGGGCGGCATCTGCGGTGGGGTCATAGGGCCGGTAGGGCTGGCGCGGCGGCCGCCCCGAGTAGACGCCCGCCGAGTGCTTGGTGAAATACCATCCCATGCCGCTGACCAGCGCCTTCTTTTCGGGCTCGCGACGCAGGCGCTCCACCGCCGTGGCGATGGAGTGGGAGCAGTAGTTGTTGCCGGGCCCGCCGGCATAGGGGAGGCCGCCAGTGAGGGTGATGGGGCGGGGATCCTCCAGGCCGATGCCGAGCGCCTCCATGGCCGCCTGCACTGCCGATGGAAAGCAGGAGTAGAAGTCGAACATGTCCACGTCGTCCGGGCTCAGGCCAGCCAGCTCCAGTGAGCGCTGCAAGGCCAGCTCCTGTGCCAGCGAGCGGTGGTAGCAGGGGCGGTCGCTGATGTGCCACTTATCGGCCAGATGGGCGCCCGACCACACGTACACCCAGCGCTCTTCCGGGACGCCCAGCTCCTTCGCCGCCTCGGCGCTGGCGATGAGCAGGGCGGCGGCCTGGTCCACTTCCAGGATGGCGTTCATGAGCTTGGGATAGGGGAAGCAGACCATGCGGTTCCGCTGGGAGACGGTCGTGATCTCCTCGGCGCTGCGAGCGACGGGGAACCAGGCGTAAGGGTTCCGCGCCGCTACCTGCGTCATCCGCGAGCAGAGGCGGCCCAGGCGCTGGCGATGCTCCTCCAGCGACAGGCCCAGGTGGGCGCGCAGCGCGTTCTCGAACAGGGGATAGACGCGGATGGGCAGGGTGCAGCCGTAGCGGCCCTCCAGGTCGCTGTTGCCGGCGCGCACTTCTTCATCGATGCGGCGGGGCACGGCGCGGGGCGTCCACGGCAGGCGGACCCCCTGTCGGCGGGCGGCCATGAAAGAATGCATGGCCTCGGCGCCGACGATGAGAGCGAGGCGCGTGTCGCCCCGGAGTATGCGGGCACAGACCTGGTTGACCAGCCGCTGCGGCGTCTCGCCGCCGATGCCCGAATAGTAGGAGAAGGCGGGCTCTATGCCCAGCCGCTGGGCCAGGAGGCCGGGGGCGTCCTCGTATGGCCAGGAGATGATGTTGACCACCAGCAGGGAGTCCACACGGCCCAGAAGGTCCGGTCGGCAGGCATCCTCGGCAGCCCGCCGGGCCACCATCTCCATCATGGCCATGGGCTCGAGGGCGCTCTCCAGGTCGCGGGGGCGCTGGCTGTACTGGGCGACCCCTATGATGACGGGTTGGCGGGTGTCCATGGGGCCCCTCCTCTCTGACCTTTACGCGCAGGTAAGCATACCCGGCCGTCCGGGCGCGGTCAAGGAGCGTGCGCTGTAGTCGGGGCGCGGGCACGGTCCGCATGACCGTCGAAGTGGGCGACCCCCAGGGCCAGCGCTGGCCGGCCGCGGAGGCGCTGGTGGACGCGGGGGTCACCCGCGCCGCGGTGCTAGCGTGGTTGCTCCGCTCCCGGGCCGTGCAGCCATGGGAGCGGTGCCTTTTCTATCTGGCCCGTGGTCGCGAGGCCCAGTGCGATCTGGGCACGGCCCTGGTCGGCGTGGGTAGCCGCGCCCAGCCATCGCCGTGTGGTGTTCGGGCCGGAGGGGGCCGGCAGCAACGGGTCGCCGCCCTCTGGAGATGCCGGGGGTAGCGGCGGGCCCCCGCGCGCCGGCGTCTGGTGCCTGTGCACGGGCTGCTGATGCGAGCCGCCGCTAGACGGCAGCGGCCACCTCCTTCTTTTCGAACACGTACTCGCCCTCGCGGTAGTCCACCAGCACTGTGTCTCCCTCCTGGAACTCCCCGGCCAGGATCTTGAGGGACAGCGGGTTGGCGATGCGGCGCTCTATGGTGCGGCGCAGGGGACGGGCGCCGAACTGGGGGTCGTAGCCCTCGCGCACCAGGGCCGCCTTGGCCTCCTCCGTCAGCTCCAGCCCCAGCCCCCGCTCCGACAGCCGCTCCCGCAGATCCTTCAGCATCAGCTCCACGATCTTCTTCAGGTCGTCCTCGGTGAGCGGGTCGAAGATGATTATCTCGTCGATGCGGTTGAGGAGCTCGGGGCGGAAGGCCTGGCGCAGGGCCCGCTCCACCGACTCCCGCAGCCGCTCCCGCTCGCTCTGGCTGGGCTTGGCATGGGCCAGGAAGCCCACCGGCGGCCGCTGCAGTTCGGCCGTCCCCAGGTTGGAGGTCATGATGATGATGGTGTTGCGGAAGTCCACCGTTCGCCCGTGGCCGTCGGTCAGGCGGCCGTCCTCCAGGACCTGCAGCAGCAGGTTGAAGACGTCCGGGTGGGCCTTCTCGATCTCGTCGAAGAGGACCACGCTGTAGGGGCGGCGGCGGACCGCCTCGGTGAGCTGGCCCCCCTCCTCGTAGCCCACGTACCCGGGCGGGGCACCGATGAGCCGCGAGACGGTGTGCTGCTCCTGGTACTCGCTCATGTCGATGCGCACCATGGCTTCCTCGTCGTCGAAGAGGAACTCGGCCAGGGCTCGCGCCAGCTCCGTCTTGCCCACGCCCGTGGGGCCCAGGAAGATGAAGCTCCCGATGGGCCGCTTGGGGTCCTTCAGGCCGGCGCGGGCGCGGCGGATGGCGTTGGCCACCGCTCGCACCGCCTCCTCCTGGTCCACGATGCGCTGGTGCAGCCGCTCCTCCATGTGCACCAGCTTCTCCTGTTCGCCTTCCATGAGGCGGCCCACGGGGATGCCGGTGGCCTCGGCCACCAGCTCGGCAATGTCGCGGGCGTCCACCACCAGGTCGATGTGGTGCTGGCGGGCCCACTCCTCACGCTCCTGAGCGAACTCCTGCTCCAGGCGTAGGCGCTGGGCCTTGAGGTTGGCGGCCCGCTCGTAGTCCCCCTGGCTGGCGGCCGCCTCCTCCTCCCGCTTCAGCCTCTCGATATCCTCCCGCTTCTGGCGGATGTGCTGGGGCAGGCTCTGGGCCTCGATGACGTGCTTGGAGGCGGCCTCGTCCATGAGGTCGATGGCCTTGTCGGGCAGGAAGCGGCCAGAGATGTAGCGGGACGAGAGCTTGGCCGCCGCCTCCAGGGCCTCGTCGGTGATCTTGACCTTGTGGTGGGCCTCGTAGCGCGGCCTGAGCCCCTTCAGGATCTCGATGGTCTCCTCCACCGTCGGCTCCTCCACCAGCACGGGGGAGAAGCGGCGCTCCAGGGCGGGGTCGGACTCGATGTACTTGCGGTAGTCGTCCAGGGTGGTGGCGCCGATGCAGCGCAGCTCGCCCCTGGCCAGAGCGGGCTTGAGCATGGTGGAGGCATCGATGGCGCTGCCCTCCGCCGAGCCGGCGCCCACCACCTGGTGGATCTCGTCGATGAAGACGATGACCTCGCCCTGGGCCTGCTTGATCTCGTCCAGGACGGCCTTCATGCGCTCCTCGAACTCGCCGCGGAACTTGGAGCCGGCCACCATGGCGGCGATGTCCAGGGCCAGCACCCGCTTGCCTTTCAGGTTTTCGGGCACATCGCCCTGGGCTATCTTCTGGGCCAGCCCCTCGACGATGGCCGTCTTGCCCACGCCGGGCTCGCCGATGATGACCGGGTTGTTCTTGGTGCGGCGGTTCAGGATCTGCATGACCCGCTTGATCTCTTCCTCGCGGCCGATGACAGGGTCCAGCTTGCCCTGGCGGGCGGCTTCGGTGAGGTCGACGGCGTAGCGCTCCAGGGCGCGATAACGGGCCTCGGCCCGGGGGGAGTCCACCCGGTGGGCGCCGCGGATGTCGGCCAGGGCGCGGTATATCTTCTCCTTGTCGATGCCGAAGTCGCGCAGGATGCGTGGTGCGTCGCCGTCGCGCAGGTCGGCCATGGCCAGGAGCAGGTGGTCCACGCCGATGTATTCGTCCTTGAGGCGGCGGGCCTCAGCGTCGGCGTTCTCCAGCAGGCGCACGACGCGGGGGGTCATGTAGAGCTGGGCGCTCTCGTAGGTGAGCTTGGGGGTGCGGGCCAGGGCCGCCTCCACCCGCTCGCGCAATGCGTCCATGTCCACGCCCAGCTTGCGGAAGACGTCCTGGGCCAGGTTGCCCTGGTGGGCCAGCATGGCCAGAAGTATATGCTCGGCGTCCCACTGGGCGTGGCGCATGCGCCGGACGATCTGCTGGCTCTCGGCCAGCACCTCTTGAGCCTGTTCGGTGAACCTGTCCTGCCGCATCATGGCGCATCACCCCTGTCGGCTGGTTTCAGGCATCAGGTAACTGCTCAGGTCATTTCCCAGTTGACATCGCCATATTCCGCCGATGGCATCTTGAACAGCGGCTGCGCAGATCGTTCTTGCGGGATTCTCTCTTACCCACTGCCTGATTGCAGCGACTGGGAAAAGAAAACTATGCGACTCGCCTTCATGTAGTCGTTTGGGCATCTTGAAACTCTGATCCACAATAAAGCCGACGAGTCCGTGCACCCACGATGCTCCAGGGACGAAATAGCAGCCCTTGGAGTCAATAGTTTCAAGGAAACAGTTACTTATTGTGATTGGACGCTTGCCGACATTAGCAACCTCTACAATCAGGCACTCCAATGTCTCCAATCCCCAATACGCCATGCCCCACTGAGCCTTGACTTTAAGAATTGGACGATTCCGCCTCTCTTGATAAATATTCCAGAGTATCGTCCAGGCTGCTCCTAGCAGCCCAGCGCTTCCTGCTACGGCTCCAAACACAGAGATTGGGTCCATCAGCGTCACCTCATGTGACTCGCCTAGCCACTAGTCCGTCGACGTTGATCACGTCCTACTTTCCATTTCCCCCCGACTCGCGCCGCTGTTCTGGGCCGGCGCCGGCAGCAGGCGGTCGCGGTAGGCCTGCAGCTCCCGGCGCAGCTCCTCGATCTGCCGCTCCAGGGAGACGATGTGCTCCCTGAGCTTGAGGATGGCCTCGGCTCCGGCCAGGTTGACGCCCAGCTCATCTATCAGCCGCTGGACCTGGCGCAGACGGTCTATGTCGCGGCGGGAGTAGAGTCGTATGCGCCCCTTGGAGCGGGCCGGCCGGATGATGCCCATGCGCTCGTAGTAGCGCAGGGTCTGCTCGTGCATGCCCACCATGCGGGCGGCCACGCTGATGACGTAGAGGGGCTCGTCCTCGGGCAGCTCGTCGTCCTCGCTCTGGCCGCGCCTTCGCCTCGCCATGGCCTCACCTCGTGCTGGCTATCTGCGCACGCCGGAGCGGCGCAGCTCCCGCAGGCGACGGTAGAGCTCGCGCTCCTCCTCGCTGATATGCTCGGGGATGCGCACCCGCACGGTCACGTACATATCGCCGTGGCCGCGCCCGTCCAGCCGGGGCATGCCCAGCCCGGAAAGCCGGAAGACGCGCCCGTTCTGGGTGAGGGGTGGCACGCGGAGCATGATGCGCCGGCCGGAGATGGTGGGCACCTCCACCTCGCCGCCCAGCACGGCGTCCTCCACCGGCACTTCCACCTCGGTGTGGAGGTCATCGCCCTCGCGGCGAAAGCGGGGATGGGGCCGCACCGAGACCACCAGGTACAGGTCTCCCCGCGGGCCACCCATGGGCCCGGGCCGGCCCTCGCCGGCGACCCTGACGCGGGAGCCGTCCCGCACCCCGGGCGGGATGCGCACCTCCAGGCGCTTGGGCTGCTCCACGTAGCCCGCGCCCAGGCAGCGACCGCAGGCGGCGCCGAAGGCGTGGCCGCGGCCGCCGCAGGCCGGGCACGGCTCGGCCGACTGCACCTGGACGACGCGAGTGGTGCCGGTGTAGGCCTCTTCCAGGGAGACCTCCACCGGCACCTCCACGTTCTGGCCGCGGGAGGGCCCGCGGCGACGGGTCCCGAAGAAGGTCTCGAACAGGTCGCCGAAGATGCCCTCCTGGAAGAGGCTGCCCAGGTCGCCGAAGATGTCGCCCGTGGACCAGGTGAAGCTGCCGCCCTGCGGGCCGGCGGCGCCGGCCTGCTGGCGAGCCTGCTGGAAGGCGGCAGCCTGCTCCCAGCGCTCGCCGTACATGTCGTACAGGCGACGCTTCTCGGGGTCCGAGAGCACCTCGTAGGCCCTGTTGATCTCCTTGAAGCGCTCCTCGGCCTCCTTGTCGCCCGGGTTCAGGTCCGGGTGGTACTTGCGGGCCAGGCGACGGTAAGCCCGCTTTATCTCCTTCTCGGAGGCGTTACGGGGAACGCCCAGGATCTCGTAATAGTCGCGCCCGGGCATGGCTACCACCCAGGGCCCATGGTAGCCCGAGCCAGGGGCGATGTCAAGCTCGTTGCGGCATTGCTGATAATGACGTTGTCAGGCCCCTTGACAGGGTGCCACGCGCCCCTCTATAATCGGGGCTGGAAGCCGGGGGGAACCCGGCGGACGGCCCAGGGATGGCCGGGGCCGGTACCCGGGGCCCCGCCCGGGCGGCGGGGGTGCCTGGGTGGAGGCGCCGAGGCCCTCCCTCGGGGGCGGGAGAACCCCGGGCCCGCCCTGGCCGCCAGGATGACTCCTTTCGCCGCTCGACAACCTGAGGGGGAAAGGAGGTGATGGGCCATGACCCTCATGCGCTGGGAGCCGTGGACCGAGTTCCGGCGCATCGCCCGCGCCATGGACGAGATGGTGGACGAACTGCTGGGCCGGCTCCGGCCCTGGCACGAGTCCGCCTCCTTCCCGCTGAACGTCTACGAGACCAAGGAGGCGGTGGTGGTGGAGGCGGCCCTGCCCGGCTTCCGGCCTGAGGACTTCGACATCTCGGTGCAGGACGGCCTCCTGACCATCCGCGCCCAGCGGCGGTCGGAGCAGGAGGAGGAGCACCGCAACTACCACTGGCGCGAGATCGGCTACGGCTCCTTCTACCGCTCCGTCTCGCTGCCGGCGCCGGTGGAGGCCGACCAGGCCGAGGCCGTCTACGAGCGGGGCCTGCTGACCATCACCCTGCCCAAGGCGGCCGAGGCCAGGCCCAAGACCATCCAGGTGCGGGCCCGCGAGGTGGTGGAGGCCCGAGCCTCCTAGCGGGCCCGCCCTTCCGTTTCCCTGGGCAGCCGCCGGGCCACCCCGGCACCGAAAGAGCGCCGCGACGCATCAGGAGGTGGGAGGCATGACCCTCATGCGATGGGACCCCTGGGAGGAGTTCCGCTCCATCCGTCGCTCCATGGACCGGCTCTGGGAGGAGCTCATGGGACGCCGCGAGCCCGGCACCCTGACGGAGGAGGTCTATACCTTCCCAGTGGACGTGTACGAGACCGATGACGCCGTGGTGGTGAAGGCTGCCCTCCCCGGCCTGCGCCCCGAGGACGTGGATATCTCCGTCCAGGGCGACCAGCTCACCGTCCGCGGTGAGTACAGGCACGAGGCGAAGGAGGAGAAGGGCAACTACCACCGCCGCGAGCTGCGCTACGGGACCTTCGCCCGCAGCATCGCCCTGCCGGTGCAGGTGGACGCCGACAAGGCGGAGGCCACTTTCGAGCACGGCATGCTGACGGTGACCCTGCCCAAGGCGCCCGAGGTGCGCCCCAAGAGCATCCGGGTGAAGGCCAAGTAGGGCCGAACGAGAGAGGGGCTCTGGCCGAAGAGGCGGCGGGCCTGCCCCGCCGCCTCTCGTTCAGTCCCTCCTGACGACAGCCGGCAGGCGGCGCCCGTCGGCCAGGACCTTGTCCAGGACCAGGGCCGTGTCTACCAGGGCGATGTGGGTGTAGGCCTGCGGGTAGTTGCCCAGGAAGCGTCCCGTGGTCGGGTCCACCATCTCGGCGTAGAGGCCCAGGCCTCTGCCCAACCCCGCCACTTGCTGGAACACATCCAGGGCCTCCTCGACCCGCCCCATGAGGGCCAGCACCTGGGCCAGCCACAGGCTGCAAAGCAAGAAGGCCCCCTCCTCCTCGTCCAGCCCGTCTGGCGCCTCCTCGGGCAGGTAGCGGCGCAGGAAGACAGGCCCCAGTTCGCGCCGCACCGCCTCTACCGTGGCCACTATGCGCGGGTCTGTGGCCGGCAGGAAGCCCACCAGAGGCAGGAGCAGGAGGGCCGAGTCCAAAGCGCGGCCGCCGTAGCTCTGGACGAAGCTGCCGCGGCGCGAGTCCCAGCCCTGCTCCAGCACTTCCTGGCGGATACGGTCACGGGCGCGCCGCCACCGGTCCAGGTCCACGGGCCGTCGCAGCCCCTGGGCCAGGCGCAGGCCCCTGTCCACGGCTGCCCAGGCCATCACCTTGGACACCACGAAGTGCCTGGGCTGGGAGCGCACCTCCCAGATGCCGTTGTCGGGCTCCTGCCAGCGGGCGAGCGCCGCCTCCACCAGCGACACCACCAGCCGCCAGAGGGCGTCGTCCACCTGGCCGCCCTGACGGTAATAAGTGTATATGGCCAGCACCAGCTCGCCGTAAACGTCGAGCTGGAACTGGTCGGAAGCGGCGTTGCCTATGCGGACGGGGCGCGATGCCCGGTAGCCCTCCAGGTGGTCCAGCAGTTGCTCCTGGAGCGAGTCGGCCCCCTCGATGTAGGCAATGGGGTACAGTGGCCGGAGGGCGGCACCCTCCCCCTCGGCCAGGGCCAGCCAGCGCAGGAAGGGCAGCGTGTGCTCTCGGTGTCCCAGGCGGTGAAACAGGTCCAGGGCGAAGGCCGAGTCCCGCAGCCAGCAGTAGCGGTAGTCCCAATTGCGCGCCCCTCCGATATGCTCGGGCAGGGAGGTGGTGAGGGCGGCACACATGGCGCCGGTAGGAGCGTACAGCAGCAGGTGCAGCGCCAGTAGGGAACGGTTCACCAGCTCTGGCCAGCGGCCGGCGTAGTGCCACTCCCCCGACACCTGGCGCCAGAACCGGACGGCCCGGCCCAGCCTGGCCTCCAGAGCGGCGCAGTCCGCCGGCGGGGGCGAGGGGTCGCCCCAGCGGAGCGCGAACGCCGCTCGGTCGCCCTCGTGGAGGACGAAGCGCGCCCCCGCGGTGCCATCGGGAGTGGTAAGCGGGACCGAGGACGAGACCGAAAGCATATGGCCATCTTTGGTGGCCAGCACCGCCTTCTGGCCCAGGGGCGCGATGAGGGTGCGGCCGCGGGCGTAGTCTAGCCGGGGCGCAAGCTCCACCATGAGCTCGGCCGTGCCCCGGTGACAGCGCACCAGGCGCACCAGTTCTGGGCCCGGGGCCGGCTCGTCCACCGTCATGAAATCGGTGACGGTGACGACGGCATCGGGGCCCTGGAAGGTGGTGACGAGGACATTGGTGCGCTCCAGGTACGACTGGCTGCTGGTAGCGTTGCCGACAGGGGCAATGCGGAAGTGGCCGCCGCGGGCGTCGTCCAGAAGGGCGGCGAAAGCGCTAGGGGAGTCGAAGGTGGGGAGGCACAGCCAGTCTACGGAGCCCTCGCTACTAACGAGGGCAGCAGTGCGCATGTCGCCTACGGCGCCGTAGTCCTCGATAGGCCTGTAGGCCATGGCGTGCGCCTGCTACCCCCACTCGTAAGATACGAACGACCGGACTTAGGTGAAAGGTGCGGGGGGTCGCGATTTTGGCTGACAGCGGTTTTACCCTATCGCCGCCCGCGTTGTGGGGGCATCGGACGGGGGCATACAATGATAGGTGCCGTGAGCGATAACCGACAGGAGCTGCTTCACCGCGTCAGGGCCCTGCCCGACCGCCCTGGCGTGTACATGTTCAAAGACGCCAAGGGCAAGGTCATCTACGTCGGCAAGGCCGCCCGCCTGCGCGAGCGCGTACGCTCCTACTTCGGCTCGCCCCGCAGCCTGGAGCCCAAGGTGCGGGCCCTGGTGGCACAGATAGCCGACCTCGAATACATCGTCACCCGCACGGCAGCCGAGGCGCTGGTGCTGGAGGCGAGCCTGGTCAAACGTCACCAGCCGTTCTTCAACGTCAGGCTCAAGGACGACAAGCACTACCCCTACCTGAAGATCGACCTGTCCGACCCCTGGCCGCGGGTGGAGATCGCCCGGCGCGTGTTGCCCGATGGCGCCCGCTACTTCGGCCCTTACGCCAGCGCCGGCTCGGTGCGCAAGGCCCTGGACCTGGTGAAGAAGCTCTTCCCCTGGCGCTCCTGCACGAAGGTCATCACCGGCACTGACCCCCGTCCCTGCCTGGAGTACTACATCCACCGCTGCCTGGGGCCATGCGCCAGCCTCTGCACCAAGGAGGAGTACGACCGGGTCATCCGGCAGACCATCAAGTTCCTGGAGGGCCGCACCGACGAGGTGGTGGCCGACCTCTGGCAGCAGATGGAGGAGGCGGCAGAGAACCTGGAGTTCGAACGGGCAGCCCACCTGCGCGACCAGATACGGGCCATCCAGCGCATGGGCGAGCGGCAGGCGGTGGACCTGGGCCGTTACGTGGACATGGACGTCTTCGGCCTGGCGCGCGAGGGGCCCGATGCCTGTGTGCAGGTGTTCTTCGTCCGTGGCGGTAACGTCATCGGGCGCGACCACTTCGCCCTGGATGGCGCCCAGGACGAGCCAGAGGCGGCGGTGCTGGCGAGCTTTCTCTCCCAGTTCTATGAGGCCGCCACCTACGTGCCCGAACAGGTGTTGCTGCCCGTGCCGGTGGAGGACCAGCCGTTGCTGGAGGCCTGGCTCTCGGAGCGGCGGGGCGGCCCTGTGCGCCTGCTGGTGCCCGAGGGTGGGCAGGAGGCAGCCCTGGTGGAGATGGCCAGGGACAATGCCCGCGAGGCCCTGCAGGCCCTGCGGGTGCGCGTCCTTTCGCAGCGGGGCGCCCTGCGCCAGGCGCTGGAGGAGCTGGCCGAGGAGCTAGACCTTCCCGGCCCGCCGCGGCGCATCGAGTGCTACGACATCTCCAACATTCAGGGGGCGCATGCCGTGGGCTCCATGGTGGTGTTCGTGGACGGCCAGCCACGTCCGGCCGAATACCGTCGCTTCCGTATCAAGTTCGTGTCCGGGCCCAACGATTTCGCCATGCTGCAAGAGGTGCTGCGCCGGCGCTTCCGGCGCGCCCGCGACGCTGCCTCGCGGGGCGAGTCCGACGAGTCTTTCGCCAAGCTGCCCGACCTGCTGATGGTGGACGGGGGCAAGGGGCAGGTCTCCGCCGCCCACGACGTGATGCGGGACATGGGCCTGGGCCACATACCCCTGGTGGGGCTGGCCAAGCGCTTCGAAGAGCTGTACGTGGTGGACCTGGCCGAACCCATCGTCCTGCCCCGCACCTCCCAGGCGCTCTACCTGGTGCAGCGCATCCGCGACGAGGCCCACCGCTTCGCCATCACCTATCACCGAAAGGTGCGCGACAAGGCGGGCATGGAGTCGGTGCTGGACTCTATACCGGGCATCGGCCCCAAGCGGAAGAAAGCGCTCCTGCGCAAGTTCGGCTCGTTGCAGGGCATCCGCGAGGCCCCCCTGGACGAGATCGCCGCCACGCCGGGCTTCACGCGCGCCCTGGCACGCAGGGTACTGGAGTCTATCTGAGGCTGGGCGCGCGCCTACTGGGCGATCAGGGTGCCCGTCATCTGCTGAGGGTGGATGGTGCAGTTGAAGTAGTACTGCCCGGCCGGCAGGTGCACGGTGATGGTCTCGTCGCAGGGTGCAGTGCAGGAATTGGTGCCAGCCAGACGCTCGCTGGTCGTACGGTCGCGCCACACCGTGAAGTCGTGCACCTGCCCGGGGTCCTCGTTGATGAAGTGGATGGTGACGTCCTGGCCGGCGGCGATGACCAGTTGGCGCTGGTCGAAGCGGATGGAGCGCACGGCGCGGATCTCAGCGGCGGTCACGGGCGGCCCTGCGGGCGCCTCGCCGCCGCCACCGGCTGTGCCCTCCACCCCGCCCTCGCCCGTCGTCAGGGCGAAGGCGATGAGAAAGGTGGCCATCACCGCCACGCCCAGCCCCCCCAGCACCAGCAGGTCCATCGGCAGCTTGGTGATGTCCAACCGCATGGGGCACCTCCGCTCCCTATTGTTACAAGATTCACGCGGAGGCGCCAGGGGTGGCCACGTCCTGTTCCAGGTCCAGTAGCAGGCGCATGAGGGTGCGGGCGTTGGCCACGGCATAGCCGCAGGCATCGTTGTTGAAGTACACGTACACCGCTCGCAGGTCCTGGCCCAGCCGTGCCAGGGCCTGCGCCCACTCCGCCAGCGCCTCGTCGCTATAATTGCTGGCATAGAGGGCGTCCGACCCGTGAAAGCGCACGTAGGCGAAGGGCGCTGTGGCCACGAGCGGCGTCCGCATCCGGGGGGCATCGAAACAGCAGAGGGCAGCGCCGTACTCTTCGAGCAGCCGCCGGCCCTCGTCACCCAGCCAAGAGCGGTGCCTGAACTCCACCGCATGCAGCAGCTCGCCGGGCAGCGAGGCGAGAAAGCGCGCCAGGCGCTCCTCGTTTTCGGGCGTCCGATGGAAGGTAGGCGGCAACTGGTACAGGACGGGGCCCAGGCGGGGGCCGAGGCGCCTGGCCCCCTCCAGGAAGCGCCGCAGCGGCTCCTCCACGTCCCGCAGGCGCTTGATGTGGGTCAGGAACCGGTTGGCCTTCACAGCGAACGAGAAGCCCTCCGGGGCCGTGCGCCGCCAGAGGTCCCAGGCCGAGGGGCGAGGCTGGCGGTAGAAGGAGTTGTTCAGTTCCACAGTGGGGAAGAAGCGGGCATAATAGGTCAGCCAGCGCGAGGGCGGCAGGTCGGACGGATAGAAGATGCCCTGCCAGTGACGGTAGTGCCATCCCGATGTGCCGATATAGAAGGTAGCCCCCATGGCCCGGAACGATTATAGCGACGGGCATGCGGCCTCATGAGGTTCGGGAGAGTGCTCGCCGCTGGCAGCGCCGGGGCGCCGGGGCCATGACCGAGGAGTCGTTGCGGGCGGCACGGGACGCCCTCCTCGCCGAGATCGGGGCGACGGTGCGGGACGAACGGGTGCTGGCGGCCATGGCCAGGGTGCCCCGGGAGCGCTTCGTGCCGCCGGACCTGGTGCCCTACGCCTACGAGAACCGACCGCTGCCCATCGGCTACGGCCAGACCATTTCCCAGCCCCTCATCGTGGCCATCATGACCGAGGCCCTGCGCCTGGAGGGCACGGAGAAGGTGCTGGAGGTGGGCACTGGCTCCGGCTATCAGGCGGCCATCCTGGCCGAACTGGCCCGCGAGGTGGTGACGGTGGAGCGCCTGCCCGAACTGGCCCGGCGCGCGGCCCGGACCCTGGCCGAGTTGGGGTATGCCAACGTGCGCGTGTACGTGGCTGGCGAGGCCCTGGGGTGGCCGCAGGAAGCGCCCTACGATGCCATCGTCGTCACAGCGGCGGCGCCGCGGGTGCCGCCCTCGCTGTTGGAGCAGCTAGGCGAGGGAGGGCGCATGGTGATTCCCGTTGGGGGCAGGGACCTGCAGGAGCTGGTGCTGGTGGAGAAGGGGCCGCGCGGGGTGAGGAAGCGTAACCTGGGGCCCTGCGGCTTCGTTCCTCTTATCGGGCCGGAGGCGTGGCCGCCAGGCCACGGGCCGAAGGGCCAGAACGGCGCTGAAAGGTGAGCATAAACGACAGAATGTAGATTATCTGTTGACAGCGTCCGGCCAGTGGTGGAAAACGTGTGGAAAAGATCTACGTGCTGAACGTAAAAGGGAGGGCCGGGCGAAGGAAAATGCCTATGCGAAAGGAGGTGAGGTCGTCATGGCGGTCGGGACACAGCGCAGGCCCGTGCCTGCCTTGGGCGAGGGTCTGGCCCGCTTCCTCCACTACCTGGAGGTAGAGAAGGGGGCGTCGGCCAACACCATCGCCGCCTACCGCAACGACCTCCAGCAGCTCGCCGACTTCATTGGGGGGAAGCTGGGCCACGAGGCCTCCTGGGGGGCTGTCGACCGCGCCCTCATCCAGGACTTTGTCCTGGAGATGCGGCGCAGGGGCTACACCGACACGTCGGTGGCCCGCAAGGTGGCAGCCGTCCGCTCCTTTTTCTCCTTCCTGGTAGCGGAGGGGATGGTGCGGCGCAACCCCACCGATGGTCTGGCCTCTCCCCGCATCAACAAGGCCCTGCCCAGGGCCATCTCTCCCAATGAAGTCGACGAGCTGCTGGAGCAACCCGCCCGTCGCCACACCCCCGAGGCGCGGCGGGACCAGGCCATGCTGGAGCTCCTCTATGCCACCGGCATGCGGGTGACGGAGCTGGTCTCCCTGGACGTGGACGACGTCCATCTGGGGCCGGCGCCCTTCGTCCGCTGCCGGGGCAAGGGCGGCAAGGAGCGCAGCATACCCATCCACGAGCATGCCGCCGAGGCGCTGCGCCTCTACCTGGAGGAGGCGCGGCCCCTGCTGGTGCGGCACCGGGGCGAGACCGCCCTCTTTCTCAACCGGCGAGGCGAGCGGCTCACCCGGCAGGGCTTCTGGCTCATCCTGAAGTCGTACGCTGCCCAGGCAGGGCTGGGCCGCCAGGTAACGCCCCACACCCTGCGGCACAGCTTCGCCACCCATATGCTGCGGGGCGGCATGCCCCTGCGCGACCTCCAGGAGCTGCTGGGGCACGCCAGCATCGCCACCACGCAGGTGTACACGCACCTGACGCGCGACCACCTGCGCGAGGCCTATCAGAAGGCGCACCCCAGGGCCTCATAGGGCCCCGTAGCCGGGCGCACGCGAGCGTGGTGGGCCGGGGGGACGGGTCGGCCGCCTCCCGTTCCCCCGGGCCGGCTCGCCGCGCACGCGCCTGCAGCCTACAAGCGCGGCCCGTGTTAACATAGGTCTCGCTCCCAGTCCCCTGAGCACGGACGAGGCGTATGGAGACGATCATGGTCTCGGTCATCGGAGGCGAGAATGCGCCCCCCGAGGCGGTGCGCCTGGCGGAGGAGGTGGGGCGAGAGCTGGCCCGCCGGGGGGCTGTGGTGGTCTGCGGTGGTGGCTCGGGGGTTATGGCGGCCGTGTGCCGGGGCGCCCGCGAGGAAGGTGGGCATACCATCGGCATCATGCCTGGCCACTCGGCCGAGGAGACGCCGCCTAACCCCTGGGTGGAGTTCCCCATCTACAGCGGCATCGGCTACGCCCGCAACTCCATGGTGGTGCTCTCGGGCGAGGTGGTCATCGCCATCGACGGCTCCTACGGCACTCTGTCGGAGATCGCCTATGCCCTCATCCACAACGTACCGGTCGTCGGCCTGGAGACGTGGGACTTCTCCTACGCGGGCCATGAGGCCCAGCGCATCGTGAGGGCGCAGAGCGCCACCGAGGCCGTGGAGCTGGCCATGCGCCTGGCGGAGGAGCGCCGCGCTGCGCGCGGCAAGAGCTGACAAGAATTCAGCCCTCGTCGGAGGACTGTCGAGCCATGAAGATCGTTTCCCTGCGCGCCAGGGAGGTGCTCGACTCCCGTGGCAACCCCACCCTGGAGGTGGACGTGGCCCTGGACGATGGCACTGTCGGCCGGGCGGCGGTGCCCTCGGGCGCCTCCACTGGCGCCCACGAGGCCCTTGAACTGCGCGACGGCGACCCCGCTCGCTACGGTGGCAAGGGGGTGCTCAGGGCCGTGGCCAACGTGGGGGAGGTCATCGGCCCGGCGCTGGTCGGCCGGTCGCCCTTCGACCAGGAGGCCATCGACCGCCTGTTGCTGGAGCTGGACGGCACCCCCAACAAGTCGCGCCTGGGGGCCAACGCCATCCTCGGCGTCTCGCTGGCGGTGGCCCACGCCGCTGCCGCCGCCCGCCACCTGCCCCTGTACCAGTACCTGGGCGGCCCGGACGCCCACCGGCTGCCCCTGCCGCTGTTCAATATCCTCAATGGCGGCCGCCATGCCCGGGGAGGAGTGGACTTCCAGGAGTTCATGGTGGCTCCCATCGGTGCCTCCACATTCGCCGAAGCGCTACGCTGGGGGGCCGAGGTGTACCATGCCCTCGGCAGGTTGCTGGACGAGCGCGGCCTCGCCACTGGCGTCGGCGACGAGGGCGGGTTCGCCCCGGCGCTCGGACGCAACGAGGACGCCCTGGCCCTGGTGCTCGAGGCCATCGAGCGGGCAGGGCGGCGTCCGGGAGACGAAGTAGCCCTGGCCCTGGACGCTGCCGCCAGCGAGCTATACCGCGACGGCCGCTACCACCTCTCGCGGGAGGGCCGCGTCCTCTCCTCTGCCGAGCTGGTCGCCCTCTGGCAGGACTGGTGCTCCCGTTACCCTATCGTCAGCATCGAAGACGGCCTGGCCGAAGACGACTGGGAAGGCTGGCGCCTCCTGACAGAGCGCCTGGGGCAGGACGTGCAACTGGTGGGCGACGACCTCTTCGTCACCAGCGTGGAGCGCCTGCGCCGCGGCATCGAGGCGGGCGCCGCCAACGCCATCCTGGTCAAGCCCAACCAGATAGGCACCCTCTCGGAGACGCTGGAGGCGGTGCGCCTGGCCCGCCAGGCCCGCTATGCCGCCATCATCTCTCACCGCTCGGGCGAGACAGAGGACACCACCATCGCCGACCTGGCCGTGGCCACGGGCGTGGGCCAGATCAAGACCGGCGCCCCGGCCCGCGGCGAGCGCACGGCCAAGTACAACCGCCTCCTGCGCATCGAGGAGGAGTTGGGGGAGCGGGCCCGTTATGCCGGCGCCTCCTGCCTGGCTGGCCGGGGCTGAGGCGCTGGTGGGGCGCGTTAGCCAGCCATGGCCGGCAGCCGTCCCCGCCTGCGCATAGGTCCCGTGCAGGTGCCGGAGGGCTACGACCTCCCGCCGCGGCCCCCCGGCCCTCCGGCCGCCCAGGACGCCTACCGTCAGGCCCAGTTCCTGCTGGGCGATGACCTGGAGCTGTTCCGCCAGTGCATGGGACTGCAGTTGCGCATGGCCTCCGCCCTGGCCAGGGCCCGCACGGCCGAATCGGCCATCATCCTGGCTTTGTGGTCGCGCTGCTTCTCCTACCTGGCCGATGCCTGCCGGCTGCTGATGTGGGGATCCTACCCTGCCTGCATTCCTCTGGTCCGGGCCGCTTGCGACCTGGTGGCTGCCCAACGGGGACTGTTGGCCTCTGGGTTCGAGGAATGGAAGGCGTGGCTCGAGTCCTGGCCTGCCCAGGACAGGGAACGCGCCGCCCTGGCCCTCGACCTGGGCCGATACCGGGCGTCCTCGGCCATCGCCCAGGAGCCGCGGCTGGCGCCCGTGTACCGGGCGGCCTCGGAGCTGTCCCAGCCACACTTCGGCTCCACGCTCTTGCAGGTGGGGCCGGAGGTGGCCCTGGACCACCTGCCCATCGCCTTCGCCGATTGCGCCTTCCACCTGGGCTGGGCGGAGCTGGTCATGGGGTGGCTGCTGCGCCTGTGCCACCTGCAGGCGGAAACGGTGGCTGGCACGGGCCTGGCGTCGTTGCCCGAAGAGGCGGGGCGGGAGGTCGCCGAACTGGGCGCGAGGGTGGCGGAGTCCCTGGCCCGGCCCGACCGCTGCCGTATCGAGGATGCCGGGGGGCACTTGCTGGTGGTGAACTTCCGGCGCAAGGCAGGGGGCCAACCTCGCCGCATCGTGCTCTGAATATCTCTCCCCTCGCAAGAGGCAGGGGCTGCCGGACATACAGTTGACACCAACGGCCGGACTGCACTAAATAAGGTTGCAATCCCGTTAGGAGGGGGTCATGGAATTCAAGGAAGTAATAGGACGCAGGCGCTCCATCCGTTTCTACCAGCCCTGGCGGCCGGTGGAGCGGGAGAAGATCCAGATCATTCTCGAGGCAGCCCGGCTCTGCAGTCGGGCGGTCAACGCCGACTTCGCCAAGGCCATCGTCCTCTACCGGGACCAGCTTTCGCAGGAAGACCTGGATGCCCTCAAGACGCCTACCACCAACGTCCAGCTCGACACGGCGCCGGTGTGCATTGTCTGGTTTGCCGACGTGTCAGCGGTACCGCGGATGGTCCAGGCCCGGGCGCCGACGCTGAAGCAGCTGGTGGACGTGGGCGCCCTGCCCCCGACCCATGGGTGGTCGCACGCCTATGTGGACAACGTCATCGTGCCCCAGGTGCTCTCGCCCATCGCCCAGGACCAGGGGACCCTGGCCTTCCTGACCGCTGCCGAGGCGTCTCTGGCAATCTGTCATGCAGTCCTGGCGGCTGTGGACGAGGGGCTGGGCACCCAGCTCACGGCCCTCAATGCGGAGGCGGTGAAGCGTATCACTAACCACCCAGCGGAGTGGATTCCCCTATGGGGGCAGTTGGTCGGGTACCCTGCCGAGTCCTGGGACGGCGGCGGGCAGCGGCCGCGGGAGCCCTTCGAGCAGGACTTCTTCGAAATGCGCTATGGCAACCCGTTCACCCGCGACCCGCAGGTGGTGGAGAAGCTGAAGGAAGCCAAGATGATCCAGGACCCGGCGCCCCACCCCTGGCGCAACGAGGAGATACGCTACCTGGCCCAGATGTTCGGGCTGCCCCTCTAAGGGCGCGTGTCAGCCTTTCGGGTACAATGGTGATGGGGCGGCGCCACCCGCCCCATCACCGTACGAGGAGGTCGTGGTCGTGGTCACCGCCGATGAGATCGCCCAGCAGGGCTCGGTCCAGACCTGGTACAACTACTACTGTCAGCACTGGGGCCCGCCCCGCGACTGGGACTTCAAGCTGAAGGTGCTGGCCAGCTTCTGCGAGTTCGTTGGCAAGACGCCCGACGAGCTGGTCTCGGACTGCCTGCGCGACGTGGAGGGCGGCTTCAAGAAGATACGGGCCAAGCGGCGTCGGTTCTACATCGAGAAGATCAAGGAGTTCGAGCAGAACATCGGCGGCATTCAGGGCAGGAACTGGGGCAACGCCGTGCGCTCCTTCTTCATCCACAACGGCGTCGCCATGTCCTCCGACATCCTCAAGTAAGGGCCACCGCCGTCCGCGCTGGCAGTGGGGTGACCGGGCCCCCTGCGCAGCCTGGCCACACGAATGCCGGGGGCCAAGCCTGCAAGGGGCCGGCTGTACGCTCTCGCAGCAAGCGGGTCACGCCAGGGCGCCGCGCAGGCCCTGCAGCCCGCGCAGGTGCTGTATCTCCCCCAGGTGGGTGAAGCAGTGGGTGATACACACGTTGCCGATGGCGTTGCGGATCTTCAGTTCGCCCAGGGGCCGCACCGTCACGGTCTGCTCCAGGTAAGACTCGTCGATGCCTTGCAGGAACTCGTCGGTGGCCTGCCACACCTTGCGGGCATACTCCAGGAACTCCTGGGCGGAAGGCAGGCGCAGGGCCCTCGCCTGCTCCAGCGTCCAGCCCGTGCCGGGATGGATGCGGTCGAGGCCCCATTTCTGGTCATAGCCGTTGTCGAGCCAGACAGTGGACTTGCGCTGGAGCACGAAGTTGATGACGTTGTCCTCGGTGCGTGTGGCATGCCAGGCGACGAAGGCGATGTGCACGCCCCGCTCGTTAGCCGTCCAGTGTAGCTGCTCGGGGGTCAGGTCGTGGAGCATCTCCTCATACTGGCGGTGCATCTGCTGGAGGCACTCGCGGAGAAAAGCGACCAGGGACATAGGTACCTCCTCCGGAAGGTGGTGGCGAGGCTAATCTAGTTTCGGGCGCGGCTGGCTGTCAAGGAGTGGGGTTGCAGGCGGATGGCGGGCGGGTATAATAGGGCTCGGGGCCCGAAAGGGCCGCGGGAGCGGAAGTAGCGCAGCGGTAGCGCGCCTCCTTGCCAAGGAGGAGGTCGCGGGTTCGAATCCCGTCTTCCGCTCCATAAGTTTGTCTGCCCACGGTGGCGACGCCGGAGTGGCGGAATGGGCAGACGCGGCAGACTCAAAATCTGCTGAGGGGCCGCCCTCGTGCCGGTTCGAGTCCGGCCTCCGGCACCAGCGCCGCAGGGCTGCGGAGTGGTGTAACGGTAGCACAGGGGACTTTGGATCCTCTGGTCCAGGTTCGAATCCTGGCTCCGCAGCCAGGAAGGGAAGGTTCCCCGGTAGCTCAATGGTAGAGCGGGCGGCTGTTAACCGCCAGGTTGCAGGTTCGAGTCCTGCCCGGGGAGCCAGCGCCCCACCCGTTTCTGGCTGACGTATACGCCCCGGGACAGAGGCGAAGCCGCGCCCCGTCCCTCAGCTCGGTCCCCGAACCTGTTGCGGGCATTCGCGGCCCGTCCGCGGACGGGCCGAGGCTTCCCTGACCTCCCTCGCTCCCACTTCGAACCCTCCCCGTCGCGCCCACCTGGGCGGAGCACTGCGCCTGCTGGGGCGTGGCGACAGTGCGTGCGCCGCCGATACGGCGAAGCTGCTCGTTGACAATGCGCACGAGAAGTGCTATAAATGCGACGAACTCGCGCAAGGAGGGCGGCTCATGAAGTTCAGCATCTTCTCAGTCTGCGACCATCACCTGGATGTCTCCCGCTCCATCCGCCAGCTCTATTCGCAGGTGCTGTCCGAGATGGAGCTCGCCGAGGAGCTGGGCTACTGGGCCTATTTCATCGCCGAGCACCACTTCCACGAGTACGGCGTGGTGCCCTCTCCTCCCGCCTTCCTGGGCGCAGCCTCACAGCGGACCTCGCGGCTCGGCCTGGGAGTGGCCGTCTCCGTCCTCACCTTCCACAACCCTCTGCTGGCGGCAGAGGAGTACGCGGTGCTGGACCAACTGTCCGAAGGCCGCTTGCGCCTCGGTGTTGGTTCGGGCTATCTGCAGCACGAGTTCCAGGGCTTCGGCATCTCGCCCGAGGAGCGACGGCAGCGGTTCGAAGAGGCGCTGGAGGTCATGGTGCGCGCCTGGCAGGGGGTGCCCTTCAGCTACGACGGCATGTATCATCGGGTCGCCAACGTACGTATCGCCGTCACCCCTTACCAGAAGCCCCATCCGCCCCTATGGATCGCCATCCTCCACGCCGACCGCGCTTACCAGGTCGGTAAGGCCGGTCGTAACGTCATGATGGTGCCGTACGCGACCTGCGATACCATCGACGACCTGGGCGAGGTCATCGCCGCCTACCGCCGCGGCTACGCGGAGGCTGGCGGGCTGGGCGAGCCCGATGTGGCCGTCGCCCTCCATACGTACGTCTCGGCCAGCAAAGAGGCAGCCAGGGCCGAGGCCGATGCCGCCCTCCGCCGTTACGTCGTGACGCGCCTGTACGCGCGGCAGCGCAGCTTCGAGGAGCTGGACGCCGGCGAGCTCATCCTCTTCGGCGACCCTGACCTGGTGGCGGGGAGGCTGCGCAAGCTGGCCGAGATGGGGGTCACCCATGTGATGGCCCTCATGAATTTCGGGGCCCTGGAGCCGGAGCGGGTACGGCAGTCCATGTCCCTCTTCGCCCGGGAGGTGATGCCCCGCGTGGCAGCTACGCCCAGCCGCTCGTGAGGGAAGCGACAGCCTGTTCACCACCGGAAAGGACGGAGGTAGAGGCATGGACGTGGTACCGAGCAAGGTAGGTTTCCCGACAGCGTTCCGGGTGCGGCCCGGCGTCGAGGGGATAGGCTTCCCCCTGACGGGGCGTCCGCCCCAGGGCTACTGGAACGAGGTTCTGGCCTTTGGGGCCGAGGTGGTCCGGCGGCGGCCAGCCATGGTGGTGGCCGAGGCGCACGAGGCCGAGGGAGTGCCCGCGCTGCGGCCCGAGGACATCGCGCCCGCGCCGGGCGCCGTGAGGCGGCGCGCCTTCCACCTGGCGGCCATGCAGACGGGGCCCTTCCCCCAGCCGGCGCTCTGGTCGCAGGAGGTGCTCATCTCGGTACTGACGGGCCAACCAGACCCGAGGCTGCGCTTCCGCCACGCCGACGCTCATACCGTCGTGTTCGTCCACCAGGGACAGGGGGAGGTAGCTACCGACTTCGGCCTGCTGGAGTTCGGCGCCGGGCAGTTCCTCTTCCTGCCCAGGGGCGCCACCTATGCCCTCCGCTCCCGAGGGCCGGTGGTGATGCTCTTCTATGAGTTCCCGAAACGGGTAATGCGCCCTTATCACTACTGGATAAGGAACTATCCCTATCCCGACGCAGCCCTCGTGCCGCCGGAGCCGGTGGAGGTGGAGGACGAGCCGTCGGACAGGGGCGACTACCCGGTGTACGTGAAGCGGTTGGTGGGGCCATGGACGGTGCTGCGCTACCCCTTCAGCCCCTTCGACGCCGTCGCCTGGGAGGGGAATCTGTACCCCTTCCGGCTGGCCCTGAAGGACATCCGCACGCTGTCCTCGCCCGACTTTCACCTGGACCCGCCCACGTACACAGTGTTCGTGACCGAGGACGAGGGGGCGTCCATGCAGGCCTTCCTGCCGCGCTGGGTACACTCCCTGCCCTATCCTCACCAGAACGACGTCGACGAGGTGCTGTTCAACCACTCCGGGTACCACGCGCGGCCCGAAGTGAAGGACGGATATGCTACTCTGCATCCGGCCGGAACCTTCCACGGGCCCGATGTGAGGGTCAGCCAGCTGCAGGTGCAATCGCCGCCGCCCGAGGGAAAGGAAATGCCCTGGCGGGAGGAGACCGGCATCATGATCGAGTCCCGGTCGCCGTTCCTGGTGCTGGCCGCGGCTGAGTCGGTGGAAGTGTCGGGCTACGACGAGTCCTGGTTCCGGCAGTACCAGGCGGTGGCCAGCAGCTAGGGAGGACTGGCGGGCCGAAAGCCTATCGGGGTGCGGGCGTCTTCCCGAGAAGGACTATTTCTCTTCAGGAGGGCAGGCAATGAAGTTGACCTTCTGGCGTACAGCAGCGCTGGTGGTGGCGACCATACTCTTCCTGGCCGCCTGCGGCGGCGAGGAAAAGGCCCCGGGCACGCCCACTCCGGGAGGGGCGAGGCAGCCCAGCGGCGAGCCCATAAAGATCGGACTCAACATCGAGCAGTCGGGCAGCGCCTCGGTGCAAGGCGAGGCGTACGCCCGCGCCGCTACCCTGTGGGCGGAGAAGGTCGACCGCGAGGGCGGCATCCTGGGCCGGCCGGTGGAGCTGGTGATCGTGGATAACAAGTCCGACCCCACCGAGGCGGCGGTACTGACCCGGCGACTGGTACAGCAGGGCGTCGTGGCCATCGTGGGGCCGGGGACTTCGCCCACTACCCTGGCGGCCATGGACGCCATCCTCGAGTCCAGGGTGCCCGTGTTCTCCATGGGCTCCGCCGACCAGATCGTGGTGCCTGTGCAGCAGCGGCCCAACGTCTTCAAGACACCCTTCCACGCCTCCCAGAACGTGGACGCCATGCTGGTGGACATGAAGCGGCGGGGCATACAGCGGGTGGGTCTCCTCACCGTGAACAACCCTTACGGCGAGTCGGGGCTGGCCGCGTGGCGGGCGGCCGAGCAGCGGGGCGAGATCCAGATCGTGGCGGCCGAGAAGTTTGAGGCCAACGCCACCGACGTTACGCCCCAGTTGACCCGCATCATGAGCGCTAACCCGCAGGCAGTAGTAGTGTGGGCGATCCCGCCCGGGGCCCCTCTCGCCCGGCGCAACGCTGTCGAGAACCTGCGCATCAACGTGCCCATGTACCACGACGCCGGCGCCGGGGCGGAGCTGTTCCTGCGCCTGGCCGGTCAGTCGGCCGAAGGGGCCTTCATGGTCCACCCCAAGACCCTGGTCTGGGACCAGATACCGCAGAGCGACCGCCAGTACCAGGCGCTGCAGGAGTTCGGCCGCCTCTACACCCAGCGCTACGGGGAGATGTCCGGCTTCGCCAGCTACGTCTGGGACGCGCTGGGCCTTCTCAAGGCGGCCATCGAGAAGGCAGGCAGCACCGACCCCCAGGCCATCACCCGCGCCTTGGAGAACCTGGGCGAGTACGTGGGGGCCACAGGCGTCTTCCGGATGAGCCCCCAGGACCACCTGGGCCTGAGGTCGGAAGACCTGGTGCTGGTGACCATCCGGGGCGGGAAGTGGCAACTGGTGCGCTGAGGTCGGCCCGAGAGTGAGCGAGTTCCTGCAGTTCGTGGCCAGCGGCGTCGGCCAGGGGGCCATCTATGGCCTGGTCGGCGTCGGCTTCGTCATCATCTACAACGTGACCGGCATCATCAACTTCGCCCAGGGGCACTACCTGATGCTCTCGGCCCTGGCAGCCGTGAGCCTGAGAGAGGCGGGCCTGCCGGCAGTGCCGGCGCTGCTGCTGGCCATCGTGGCAGGGGCGCTGGCGGGGGTGGCTACGGATCGGCTGGTCATCAACCCGGCGCGTCGCCATTCGACCCTGACCCTGATCATTCTGACCGTAGGCGTGGCCATAGCGGTGGAGGGGCTGGCGCTGCTCATCTGGGGGGTCAACCCTCGCCGCTACGCCCCGTTCACGGCCGGGCCGCCGCTGGAGGTGGGCGGGGCTGCCCTCAGTCGGCAGACGCTGTGGGTGCTGGCAGTGACCGTGGCCATGGCGCTGGCCCTGTGGTGGTTTTTCCAGCGCACGGTGGTGGGCAAGGCGATGCAGGCCTGCGCCATGAACCGGGACGCGGCACGGCTGCAGGCCATCAACCCGGCCCAGATGTCGCTCTACGCCTTCACCATGGCGGCGGCGGTGGCCGGCGTCGCCGGGGTGGTGCTGGTGCCCATCACCTCGGCCTACTATGACATGGGCATCCCCTTCGGGCTAAAGGGCTTCACGGCGGCGGTCATAGGTGGCCTGGTGTCGCCCTTCGGCGCCCTGGCCGGCGGCCTGCTGCTGGGTGTGGCCGAGGCCGTGGCGGTGGGATACGTGTCCTCGGCCATGGCCGAGGGGGTCGCCTTCGCCGTGCTGGCGCTGATGCTGGTCCTGAGACCGGAGGGGCTGCTGGCGCAGGTGAGGACGCGATGGGCCTGAGGAGGTGGGCCCCCCTGGCCCTGTGGGCCGGCGCTTTCGGTGTCGGCGTGCTGTTGATGCCCATCGCCGATGCCTTGCCCTTTCTGACCCGGGCCAACCTTGTAGTATTCGCCCTGCACGGCATCGCTGCCATGGGGTTGACGCTGGTGATGGGCTTTGCCGGCCAGGTCTCGCTGGGGCACGCGGCCTTCTACGGGGTGGGGGCCTACACCACCGCGCTGCTCACGGCCAAGGTGGACTGGCACCCCCTGCTCGCCATGGCAGCCGGCGCCGTCATCGCGGCGGTATTGGCGGCGTTGTTGGGGCGCATCGTCTTCCGCCTGCGGGGACACTTCCTGGCCATGGCCACCCTGGCCTTCGGGCTGGTCTTCTACGTGGTCATGCGCAGCTGGGACTCGCTCACGGGAGGCAACCAGGGCACGGGCGGCATCCCGGACTTCACCCTGGGGCCCCTGCGCTTCGACAGCGACACCAGCATGTACCTGTTGGCCTGGGCGGTGCTGTTGCTGGGCCTGATAGCCGCCCGCAACCTGTTGAGCTCGCGGCCCGGTCGGGCGCTGGTAGCCATGGGCTCCTCCGAGGTAGCCGCCGCCAGCGTGGGCATCGACGTCGCCCGCACCAAGATGGCCGTATTCGCCCTGGGGGCCGTGTACGCCTCGGTAGCCGGGAGCCTGTACGCCCATTACGTGACCTACGTCAGCCCCGAGTCCTTCGGGCTGCTGCCGTCGTTGCGGTTCCTGGTCATCTCGACGGTGGGGGGCATCGATTCGGTGTGGGGTGCCCCACTGGGCTCGGCGGTGGTCGTGATGCTGACGGAGGGCACGCGAGAGCTGGTGCCCCGCTTCGTTTCCGGCGCCACCGGCAGCTACGAGATCGTGGCCTACGGGCTGGCGCTGGTCCTGGTGTTGCTCTTCCTGCCGCGAGGGCTGGCGGGCGGGGCCGCCCTGCTCGTCCGGCGGGCCGCCGAGTGGGCGGGTACGCGCCGGCAGCCGGCGCCGACGGCCGCCCTGGAGGAGGTGGAGCTGCGGTGAGCCTGCTGCAGGTGGAGGACGTGACGGTGGAGTTCGGGGGCCTCCGCGCCCTGGACGGCGTCTCCATGGGCGTCGACGCGGGCCGCGTGACTGCCCTCATCGGGCCCAACGGCGCCGGCAAGACGACGCTCCTGAACGTGGTTTCGGGGGTTCTGCGTCCCGGGCGCGGGCGCGTCCGCTTCCGTGGGCGCGACGTCACTGGCTGGCCCCAGCACCGGGTGGCGGGACTGGGCGTTGCCCGCACCTTCCAGAACCTGCAGTTGTTCGGCCAGATGACGGTGCGCGAGCACCTGCTGGTGGGCCGCTACCGGCTGACGAGAACGTCGTTCCTGGAGGCAGTGCTGCGCCTGCCCCGCCACTTCCGCGAGGAGAAGGAGGGGCGCGAGGCCAGCGATGCCCTCCTCTCTCGCCTGGGCCTGGCCGATGTGGCCGACTGGCCGGCCAGCGCCCTGCCCTATGGGCGGCAGCGGCTGGTGGAGGTAGGCCGGGCACTGGCGTCGGAGCCGTCGCTGCTGCTGCTGGATGAGCCAACGGCCGGCCTCTCGGGGGCTGAGGCCGAAGAGGTGGGCCGCCTGCTGCGCCGCCTGGCCGCGGAAGGGCTGGCAGTGCTGCTGGTGGAGCACCACATGGACCTGGTGATGTCCTATTCGGACTGGGTGGTGGTGCTGGACCACGGGGTCGTCATCGCCCAGGGCCCGCCGGAACAGGTGCAGTCGGACCCGCAGGTCATCGAGGCCTATCTGGGGGAAGAGGCGGCATGAGTCAGCCGCTGCTGGCGGTCAGGGGGCTGCGGGCTGCCTATGGGCGCATCCAGGCCCTGAGAGGTGTGGACCTGGAGGTGCACCCGGGCGAGGTGGTGGCTGTCATCGGCGCCAACGGCGCGGGCAAGACCACCCTCCTCCGCACCCTGGCCGGGCTCATGCCCCCTGCCGGGGGCACCGTCCTTCTGGAAGGCCGGGACGTGACTGGCCGGCCGGCCGAGGAGATGGTGCGCCTGGGCGTGGCACTGGTGCCGGAGGGCCGTCAGGTCTTCTACGGCCTCTCGGTCTGGGACAACCTGGTGCTAGGGGCCTACCACCGCCGGGGGCAGGCCGACCTGAGGCGGGACGTGGAAGAGGTGTTCGCCCTCTTCCCCGTGCTGGCGCAGCGGCGGCGACAGGCAGCGGGCACCCTCTCGGGCGGCGAGCAGCAGATGCTGGCCATCGGGCGGGCCCTGATGGCCCGGCCGCGGCTGCTGATGCTGGACGAGCCCTCGCTCGGTCTCGCGCCCAAGGTGGTGCGTGACGTGATGGGTCGCCTGGTGGAGCTGCGGGCCCGGGGCGTGACGGTGCTGGTGGCGGAGCAGCATGCCCGGGCCGCCCTGGCCGTGGCCGACCGCGCTTACGTGCTGGAACGGGGTCGCATTGCGCTGGCTGGAAGCCGCGAGAGGCTGCTGGAGGAGCCGGCGGTCCGGGCCGCTTACCTGGGCCGTCGCGCCCTGCGCACGGGCGCTGCCGCGGACGAGAAGGCCGACACGGGCGCTCCCCTGACCATGAGCGAGGAGTAGGAGAGTGTCATGAGCGAGCTGAAACGGTCCGACGTCGGCGCGGCCCCCGCTCAGCTCTGGCAGGAGGGCGGCACCGGCGCCTTTCTGCGGGAGCTCATAGACGATGCCTCTCTGTTCCCACCCGCCATGTTGCCCATGGCCGACGCGGTGGCCCAGCACCTGGAGCACCGGCGCGGGCAGTACAGTTGGGCGCTGGGACGGTTCGTCTGCCCCGCCTCGCGTCTGGGAGAGCTGCTGTCGGCCATGCCCCGCGGAGGTCCGCCCTGGCGACTGAGCGTTATCCTCGACCTGTCTGCCCCGGGCCCGTGGACGGCCTCTCTGGCGGAGGCCATGGCCGGGGTCCTCCGGTTCCGCGAGACGGGGCGGGGCGTCATCGAGTCCCTGGAGGCGCGGTTGCCCGCGGGCGTCGGGGCGGGAGAGTTCGCACGTGCCCTGGTGGAGTCGGGGGGCGAAATCGCGCCCGGCGCCCGTCCCTTCGTGGAGATACCTTTCGCCGAGGGTTGGGAGTCGAATATCCCCCGCGCCCTGGAGGAGATCGCCGGCCTCGGTGGCGCTGTCGCCGGAGCGAAGGTGCGTTGCGGGGGCAGCCGGCCCCAGGACTTCCCCTCGGTGGAGCAGCTGGCCCGCTTCATCGCCTGCTGCGCCCGCCTGGGCGTCCCGTTCAAGGCCACGGCGGGCCTGCACCATCCCCTGCCCCATCCCGACCCGGCGCTCGACATAAGACAGCACGGCTTCCTGAACGTCATCGGCGGCGGTCTGCTCGCCGTCAGCGGCCGAATGGACGAGGGCGAGCTACTGGCGCTCCTCGACGACGACGCTCCCGACAGCTTTCACCTGGGCCGCGACGGCTTCTCTTGGCGAGGGCACCGCCTGACGCCCGAGGAGATCGAACGGGGGCGCCGCCTGGTGACCTGCTTCGGGAGCTGCAGCTTCCTCGAGCCCATGGAGGGCCTGGCCGCCCTCCTGGGCGCTTCCTAGTCCGACAGTCGCGCTGGAAGAGCATGGGGCCGCCCCGACCCGACTTCACCAACGACCCCGCCCTGCGCTCCTGGGTGCCGGTGGACGAAGGGTCCCCCTTTCCCGTCCAGAACCTGCCCTTCGGCGTGTTCCGTCACCGGCGCCGGGTGCGGGCGGGCGTCGCCATAGGCGACTATGTGCTGGACCTGGCCCGTCTTCAGGAGGACGGGCTGCTCGGAGGAATTCCCCTGCCGCGACGGGCCTTCGACCGCGATAGCCTGAACGGTTTCCTCGCCCTGGGCCGACCGGTGTGGAGGGCCGTCCGTCAGCGCCTGTGCGAGCTTCTGACCGAAAGCCGCTGGCGCCCGCGAGTGGAGCCGGCCCTGCTGGGCATGTCGGAAGTGGAGCTCCTACTGCCGGTCCGCCCAGGCGATTATGTGGACTTCTACGCCTCGCTCTACCATGCGAGCAATATGGGCCGTATCCTGCGGCCCCAGCAGGACCCCTTGCCCCCCAACTGGCGCTGGCTGCCCATCGGCTACCACGGGCGTTCGGCCACGGTGGTGGTGTCGGGCACGCCTGTGGTGCGGCCCCGTGGTCAGGTCTCCACACCCGACGGGCCAGTCCTGACGCCGACGCGGATGCTGGACTTCGAGCTGGAGGTGGGCTTCGTCACCGGGCCGGGCAACGCGCTGGGCCGGCCCATCCCGATGGAGGAGGCCTGGGACCATATCTTCGGCCTGCTGCTGGTCAACGACTGGAGCGCTCGCGACATCCAGGCTTGGGAGTATGTCCCGCTGGGCCCCTTCCTAGGCAAGTCCTTCGCCACATCGGTATCGCCCTGGCTGGTGACGCTGGAGGCGCTGGCGCCCTTCCTCGTGCCGCTGGCCCCCCAGGAACCGGCCCCGCTGCCCCACTTGGCCGACCCGGAGCCGCTCACGTACGACGTACGCCTGGAGGTGGCCCTGGTCGTGGGCGGTCGCGAGCAAGTGGTGTCCCGCACCAGCCTGCGGCACCTGTACTGGTCCCTGGCCCAGATGCTGGCTCACGCCACCAGCAACGGCGCCCTGACCCGGCCAGGCGACCTGTGGGCCACCGGCACCGTATCGGGGCCGGAGCCCGGCTCCCATGGCTGCCTGATGGAGCTGACCTGGCGCGGCCAGCGCCCGCTGGCCCTCGGAGACGGGCTGCAGCGGTCATTCCTGGAAGACGGCGACACGGTGGTGATGCGTGGCTGGTGCGAGGGCCAAGGGGCGGTGCGCATCGGACTGGGCGAGGTGCGGGGGACCGTGTTGCCCGCCGTCTAGGCCAGCGCCTCGGCGATGGCCCTGGCTGCCTCCAGCACGTGCGGGGCCACCGCCTCCACGTCCAGCTCGCCGATGGTCACCACGCCCACGCTGGCGTCGGCGGGCCTGCCGCCCACGCAGATGGGCGCGGCGATACCGGAGGCCCCGGGTTGGAGCTCTCCTTGGGTGACCGAATAGCCCAGACGGCGGGCGGCCTTCACCTCTTCCCGCTCGCCGGGCTGGGGCGGCCGACCGGCCAGGATGGCCAGGCCGGAAGCTCCCCGCCCTATGGGGTGCCGGAACCCTACCCGGTAAGCAACATGGATGTTGGTGCGCCTGGGCTCCACTACCGCCAGGGCCACGGCCTCTTCGCCGTCGGCCAGGGTGAGGAAGGCCGTGGCCTGCACCTTCTCGGCCAGTTCGGCCAGAATGGGCAGGGCGACGGTGCGCAGGTCGTGGGCGACGCCCCGCACCAGATCCATCACGCCCGTGCCGAGGAAGTAGCGGCCATCGCGGTCGCGTCGCACCAGCCGGTGCTGGGCCAGGGTGGCCAGCAGCCGGTAGACGTTGGTGCGGTGGATGGCCAGCCGACCGGCCAGCTCAGTGACCGTGAGGCCGCCCGGCTCCTGGGCCAGCACCTCCAGCAGGCGAAGGCCACGGTCGAGCGTCTGCGAGGACCGGATACCGCCCTGCCTGGGCTGTCGCGCTCGTGGTCCCGCGGGAAGGCTCATCGTCACCGTACGGGCTGCGGCCCCGAAGGTATCTTAACAGAGCACGGACGGCCCTTCTAGACGCTGCTGGGGGCTCCAGTCCTGGCGTGAGAGTCTATGAGCTGCCACAGGCGTTCCAGGGCCTGCGCCAGTTGCTCCAGCTCAGCGTCCGGCAATCGCGCCAGCACCGGCCGCAACTGCGTCCTCCCTACCTCCTCCAGCCGCTGTACGGTCTGGATGCCCTTAGGGGTCAGGTAGTGGCAGACTCGGCGGCGGTCGTCAGCGGCGGACTGCCTCTGTACCAGTCCGTGACGCACCAACCTGTCCACCATGCGAGTCAGCACGGGCGGGCTCACGTCCAGCCTCTGGGCCAGCGAAGTAGCGCTGGCCCCAGGCGTGTGACGCAACAGGAACAGGAGCCGGATCTGGGTGATGGTCAGGCCGAGTTCCGTCCACTCCTCGAGGCGGCCAGGGTCGGCCCAGGCCATAACCCTCCCCAGTAGACGCAGCGACCTGTCGAGCAGCTCTTCTTTCGCCATGTTGCCTTCCGAACGTCTCCTGCCGGTGTCCATATGGGAAGATTACAGGCTATCGTGGTTCATGGCCAGCGGTGGCGCGGCATCTGCTCCGCCGCGACCCGCCTCAGGGGCTATCGGCCGCGGGCAGCCAGCGGTCGGCCCAGCGCTGGACAGCCTCTACCACCTGCTGCAGCTCGTGCCCCTTTTCGGTGAGGGCATACTCCACGCGCACGGGCGAGGAGGGTATGACCCGCCTCTCCACGATGCCCTCGCGCTCCAGTTCCTTCAGCCGCTGGGAAAGCACGCGGTCGCTGATGTGGCCCACATACTCCCGGATCTGAGAGAAGCGACGAGGCCCGCTCAGCAGGGCGCGTATGACGATGGGCGTCCATGGCTTGGCTATGATAGCGACGGCGCGCTCGTACTTCGGGCAGAAATTGACGATATCTACCAGTGCCTCGCCTTCCCTCATCCCGATTGTATTGTACCAACAGGTGGGGCGACGGCCAATCGACCATGCGCTGGCGCGGGCGCCGCTAGGCCTCGCGTTGGCGTGAGGCCCTCTGCTCCAGAAAGCGGCGCAGGAACTCTCGCCCCTCGTCGGTGAAGCCGGAGAGGGTCATATACATGGCCTCTAGTTCCAGCGCCCGATCGAAGTCGCCCGCGTCGGCGGCCCGCAACACGTCCTTCATGCGGGCGTAGGCTCCCACCGGCCCCCGGGCGAGACGACGCGCCAGCTCCATGCCCCGCTCCCTCAGCTCGTCGTGCGGATAGATGTGGTTCACCAGGCCGTAGCGTAGGGCGGTCTCGGCGTCGATGATGTCGGCGGTGAAGAAAAGCTCCCGCGCCCGCGCGGCCCCCACGAGCTGCCGGACCAGGAAGGTCGTGCCGAAGTCGCCGCTGCGGCCGATGCGGGCGAAGGCGGTGGTGAAGATGGCCCGGTCGGAGGCGAGACGGAGGTCGCAGGCGCAGGCCAGCCCCAGGCCCGCGCCCGCCACCGGCCCGTTGATGAGGGCGATGGTCGGCTTGGGCAGGTGGTACAGGCGCCAGGGCACCCGGCGGTGGAGCCGGTGGAGCCAGCGAAACTGGGCCTCCCAGCGAGCGAAGTCGTCGGCTGGGGATGCGGTCGTCTCCTCGTCACGGCGGCCCATGGCCCGCACGTCCCCGCCGGAGCAGAAACCGCGGCCGGCGCCGGTAATGACCACGCAGCGGACAGCGGCGTCTTCTTCCGCCCTGTCCAGCGCCCGGGCCAGGCCGTCGATCATCTCCTGGCTCAGGGCGTTGAGCGCTTCGGGCCGGTTCAGGGTGAGGAGAAGCACGCCGTCCTCGATGAGTTGGGAGAGGAGCGCTGACTCCTGCTCGGCCATAGTCACCCCCGTGACCTCCGGGCTGAGGCTGCACTGCCTGGCTGCTGAGGCGGCGCGCCCGGCCAACGCACAGCCGGGCGTGACCAAGCTAGCACTCGCCCGACCTCCCGTCAAGGAAGGTCGGCCCGGCATCGCGAAGGGGGCGTGCGTCGCCGCCCGAAAGCCTGGGATCGCTCGCCTTCTACGCCACTCATGCTGCCGGCCCTGAGCCGGGGGGCCGGATCGGAATCGCTTGCAACCTGCGCCTGTCGCTGCCGGGACGAGCCCAGGAAGGTCTTGCCATCCGGTCGTGGCTAGTCCACTCTACTAGCATGAACTGGCCTCCCGGACGGCTGGGCGACGGCCGATGCGGTTGACGGAGCTGAGCTCGCGGCGCCTCAGGGCGACGGCGCTGGCCGCCCTGGGCCTGGGGATGGCTGCCACGTGGGCCCTGGCCTGCACGCGCCCCTGGTGGCTCTGGGACCACTACCCCGCCGCTGACCTGCGGCCGGTGCTCGCCTCGGCCAAGGAACTGGCGGCCTACGGGGCGGTGGTGCCCGTCCTGTTCGCCCTCTATGCTGCGGCGGCATGGCTGGCAGGGAGGGGCGCGTCGCGCTGGCTGGATGCCGTCGCCCTGGCGATGCCGCTGTTGTTCGTCGCCCTGCTGCTGCCCACCCTCCCGGCAACGTCCAGCGACGTCCATCACTACGTGATGGAGGGGCGCATCCTGTGGGTGCACGGTGGCAACCCCCTCGTGGACACACCGGCGGAGTATCCCCAGGACCCGTACCTGCACTACGTGCCGCCGTGGCACCAGGGCGTGCCCGCGCCCTACGGACCGGCCTGGGCGCTACTGACGGGCCTGCCTTCCCTTTTGCCTCAAGGGCGCCCGGAAGCGGTGCTCTTGGGCTATAAGGCCCTGGCGTCGCTGTTCCTGCTGGGCACCGGCGGCGTCCTGTGGGCGGCCCTGGGGCCCATGGGCCCGGAAGCGAGGCGGCGGGGCCTGGTGCTCTTCGCCTGGAACCCGCTGCTGGTCATGTCGGCGGCGGTGGACGGACACAACGACACGGCGATGATGTTTTTCGCGGTCGTGGCCGTCGCCGCCTCCCTGCGAGAGCGATGGTCCGTGGCCTTTCCGGCCCTGATCGTGGCTGCCCTGGTCAAGTACGTGGCCGTGCTGCTGGCCCCCCTGCTGCTGGCCTATGCCTGGCTGCGGGGCGCGCCCGGGCGCCGCCGGGAAGCGGTGCTGGCGGCAGCCCTGGCCGTAGTGCTGGGGATCGGGCTGCTCGCCCCCTTCTGGGAAGGGATGGACACCTTCCGTGCGCTGCGCATTGACCAGCGCTCGTGGTTCGCCAACTCCCTGGCCGAGGTGGCCCTCCTCGGGCTGGCCAAGGTCCTCCCCCTGGAGCAGTCCATGCAGGCGGCGCGGGCGCTGGCTGCCTCGGCCTTCCTGGCCCCTTACCTGCTGCTGCTGTTGCGACCCGGCATGCAGGGCGACGGGCTGGTCTGGTCATGCTACCAGTCCATGTTCCTGTACCTGACAGTGGGCTCCACCCTCTTCTATCCCTGGTATGTGGCCTGGGTGCTGCCTCTCGCTGCCCTGCTCGGGGGTAGCCGCTGGGCGGCGCCGGCGCTCTTGCTCTCCTTCACCGCCTGCTTCGTCGCCCTGGTCGAGCGGATGGTATTCCACCTGGGGTTCCTGCGGGGCGATACGGGGATGCAGGCGCTGGTCACGGTGGCAGTGGCCCTGGGGCCGCCGCTGATGGCCTGGGTGTGGCTGGCCTGGCGCGAGTGGGGACGGCGCCCGTGGACCATGGCGCCGCCGGTCGGCGTTGCCACCCGCCTGATGGAGGCGCGCTCGGGCCACTAGGGCGAAGGCCGGACGCCAGGACGGGCAAGGTTTCGGCCGGGACATCGCCGCGGCCGCGGCCTCATTCGGGCCAGGCCGTCGTGGTTTCCGCCTGACGTGCGCCAAACCGAGAATAATATATTTGTCCCGTGCCGGCTCAGGGCACCTTTGCTCAGGCTCGCAATGGTCACCGCCGAGGACTTGCCCCGGCCGGACTGGGCGGTCTCCCGAGGTCCATCGATGCCGGCTAACGCGCTGTCCGCGCTGGAGAGGGCGCTGCTGGGCTACATCGGTGCCCACCAGGAGCGGCTGGTGGAGCTGCTCGCCACCCTGGTGCGCTTTCGCACCGACAATCCGCCGGGTGGTAACGAGGGGCCGGCCCAGGAGTGGATGGCCGAGCGGCTGCGCCGGTTGGGGGCCCAGGTGGACGTGTTCGATGTCCTCCCGGGCCGGCCGGACGTGGTGGGCGTGTTTCGAGGCAGCGGTGGCGGCCGCTCGCTGGTCCTCAACGGCCACATCGATGTGGCCGAGGTGCGCCAGGCGGACGCCTGGCGCCACGACCCCTTCGAGCCGGTCATCGAGGGGCGGTTGCTGTACGGCCGCGGCTCGTCCGACATGAAGTCGGCGCTGGCGGCCTACCTGTACGTCCTGGAGGCGCTGGCCGACCTGGGCGTGTCCCTGCGGGGCGACGTCATCGTCCAGTCGGTCATGGGCGAAGAGGCGGCGGAGCCCGGCACCAAAGCGGCCGCCGAGCGCTACCGGGCTGACTTCGCGATAGTGGGCGAGGCCACCCGTGCCCGCAGCCTGGTGGCCACCGTCGGTGTCCTCAGCGGGCGTATCACCATATGCAGTCCCTACACCCTGCACCTGCACGCGCGCCGGCTGGCCCTGCATGCCGGTGGCGGCCTGGAGGGAGCCAACGCCATCGAAAAGATGTCGCTGCGCATCATCCCCGCCCTGGCCGACCTGGAGAGGGAGTGGGCTGTCTTCAAGCGTCATCCTCTCATTCCTCCGGCGCAAACGCTCATCAACGTGTACAGCATCGGTGGCGGCGGCAATCCCGGCTTCATGCCCGACCGGTGCTGGGCCGATTTCGTCGTGCTCTACTTGCCCGGGGAGGACAGGGAGCAGGTCCGGGCGGAGATCGAGGAGCAGGTACGCAGGGCGGCCCAGGTGGATGGCTGGCTGCGCAAGTACCCTCCCGCGGTGCAGTGGGACGGGCTGGAAAGGGGCATGGAGTGGCCGCCGGCCGACCTGGACGTGGAGCACGACGGCGTCCGCACGCTGATGTCCGTCTATCGTCAGTTGCGGGGGGAGGACCTCCAGGTGGGAGGGCGAGGCGCCATTACCGATGCCGGCTGGCTCGCCCTGAACGGCACGCCGGCCGTGGTCTACGGGCCCGGAGACTTCTACTGGATCCACAGGGTCGACGAGCGGATAGACCTGGACGATGTGCTGGCCTACGCCCAGGTACTGGGCGTGTTCCTGCTCAGGTGGTGTGGCATATCCGGCCGCGGCCGGGCACGAAGCGGCCCGAGGAGGTGAAAGCATGTGGAGCGACGGCAAGCGAGTGGCGGTGACCCTGTCCTTCGACTTCGACGCCGAGGCGTTGTGGTTCGAGACCTTCCGCATGAACACGCCCACCCCCCTCTCGCGGGGCGAATACGGGGCCAGAGTGGGCATTCATCGCGTGCTGTCCCTGCTGGACAAGTACGGCATACCGGCCACGTTCTTCATTCCGGCCTGGACGGCCGAGCACCACACCGAAGAGTGCAAGGAAGTAGCCCGCCGCGGACATGAAATCGCCTACCACAGCCATCACCACGAGAGCGTGGTGGGCATGCGCATGGAGATAGAGCGCGAGCTCATGGTCCACTCCCTGGAGGTGCTCGAGAAGGTCACCGGCCAGCGGCCGGTGGGCAACCGCTCCGTGCCCTTCGACCTGGGGCGCAACACTCCCTACCTGCTGCGGGAGTTCGGATTCGTGTACGACAGCAGCCTGATGGGCGCCGACGACCCCTACTGGCTGCCCATCGACGGCAAGGACAGCGAGATTGTGGAGCTGCCGGTGGCATGGGAGCTGGACGACGCCCCCTTCTTCATCTTCAACTTCTTCCCTTACATGCCCGGACTGTGGTCGCCGGACCATGTCTTCGAGATCTGGCGTCAGGAGTTCGACGGCGCCTACAGGGAGGGCGGCCTCTTCCTGCTGACCATGCACCCGGAAATAATCGGGCACAGGGCGCGCATCGCCATGCTGGAGCGATTGATACAGTACATCGCCCAGCACGAAGGGGTATGGTGGGCGCGGCACATCGATGTAGCCCTCGACTGGAAGAGGCGCCAGCAGCAGGCTGCTCAGGCGGCCTCCTGATGGCCGAGTGCGGTGTGTCCTAGCCCAGGGGCTCGCCGTTCAGCAGGGGCCGCAGCGCCACCGGCACCGGCTCCAGAAGGCTGTTGCGAACGTAACAGGCCTCCTCGGCCACTCGCACCAGCCGGGCGATGTCGGTCGCCGGGGCTGTCGAGCGGATATCCAGCTCCAGCTCGAAGCCGTCGCAGCCGTTCTTGAGAGTGCCCGCCAGGGCCGAGCCCTCGCTCCAGAAGTGCGCAGTGACCCTGGCCGTGGCCCCTTCCACTGGCACTTTCAGCACGTGTCCATACCTGGACACCTGAGTCAGCAGTCAGAAGGCCAGCGAAGCGGCGAAATACATTAGCGGCGCCGGCGCCGAGTTGCTGCCGCCGATGCTGGCCGGCTCGTCGCAGAAGATGTGGAACGCCCCTATGCCCTCGGCCTCCACGCGGGCCCGCTTCAGCTGCTCCGCGAGCGTCTCGGCGTGGACGTGTATGGAGATGGCCCTTCGGCCGCGGCTGGACTCCTCCGGCATGCTGCCCTCCTCTGTGCCCCCTCGACGGGTGGGCGGTACCAATATACCCGCTTCCGTTGCCGGGCGCTCCTGCATCGGTCCCTGGGGCCCTGCATCGCTTAACATGGAACCGTGCCCACCCTGTACCTGGTAGCCACGCCCATCGGCAACCTGGAGGACATTACCCTCCGCGCCTTGCGCGTCCTGCGCGAGGTCTCGCTGGTGGCGGCTGAGGATACCCGCACCGCCCGGAAGCTGCTCGCCCACTACGGCATCCGTGCCCGCCTCCTCAGCTACAACGAGCACAACAAGGCCGCCCGCATACCCCAGCTCCTGGCCCACCTGCAGCACGGGGACGTGGCCCTCGTCTCCGAGGCCGGGATGCCGGGGATCAGCGACCCGGGCTCGGATTTGGTGTCGGCGGCGGCGCGGGCCGGCTTCCGAGTGGTGCCGATCCCGGGGCCTTCGGCGGTGGTGGCTGCCCTGGCCGTCTCCGGGCTCCCGGCCAGCCGCTTCCTGTTCCTGGGCTTCCTGCCCCGCCGGCGGGGCGACCGACGGCGTCTGCTCGACCAGGTGCGGGGCCTGGAATGCACGCTGGTAGCGTTCGAGGCGCCGCACCGGCTGCGGGACTCCCTGGCCGACGTCCTGGAGGTGCTGGGCGACCGCCCGCTGGCCGTGTGCCGCGAGCTGACCAAGGCCTTCGAGGAGGTGTTCCGCGGCAACGTATCGCAGGCCCTGCAGCGCTTCCAGGAGCCGCGCGGCGAGTTCACGCTGGTCATCGCCGGCGCTGCCGCTCCCGTGCCGGAGGCCGATGACGAAACGCTGAGACGGGAACTGGCGGCCCTGCGCGCCCGGGGCCTGCGGGCAAGGGAGGCCGTGGCAGAGGTGGCCTCGCGGTACGGGCTGCCGCGCCGCCTGGTCTACCGGCTGTGGGTGGAAGAGACGGCCCGTCCTTCAGGAGGGGGGCCTGTGTTAAAATCCACAACTGAGCGGACATGACGGAAAAGATCTTCATCGGTGTCGCCTGGCCTTACGCCAACGGCCCCCTCCACACCGGACAGATAGTGGGGGCGTACCTGCCTGCCGACATTTTCGCCCGCTACCACCGCACCGCCGGCAACCAGGTGCTCATGGTCTCGGGCAGCGACCAGCACGGCACTCCCATCACCGTGCGGGCGGAGCAGGAGGGCAAGTCGCCTGCCGAAATCGCTGCCTACTATCATCAGGAGTTCCTGGAGACCTGGCGGCGGCTGGGCATCAGCTTCGACCTGTACACGTCCACCGGGACCGACAACCACGCCCGGACCGTGCACGACATCTTTCTGAAGCTTTACGAGCGGGGGGACATCTACAAGGGCTCCATGCGGTTGCCCTTCTGCACGGTGGAGGAGCGGTTCCTTCTTGATCGCTATGTGGAGGGCACGTGCCCCATCTGCGGGTACGAGGCGGCCCGGGGCGACCAGTGCGACAACTGCGGCAACGTCCTCGACCCGGTGGACCTCGTCGACCCCCGTTGCCGTTTCGATGGCTCCCGTCCCGAGATCCGCGAGTCGGAGCATTTCTTCCTGCGCCTGAGTGCCTACAACGACCGGCTGCGCAAGTGGCTGTCCAGCGACAAGGCCCACTGGCGCAAGAATGTCCTCAACTTCTCGCTGTCGCTGCTGGAGCAGGGTCTGCGGGACCGGGCCATCACCCGTGACATCTCGTGGGGTGTGCCCATTCCCCTGGAGGGGTACGAGGACAAGCGCATCTACGTTTGGTTCGAAGCGGTCATAGGCTACCTGTCGGCTTCCAAGGAGTGGGCCCAGCGACAGGGCGAGCCGGAGAAGTGGCGCGAGTTCTGGCAGGACCCCCGGTGCAAGACGTACTACTTCATCGGCAAGGACAATATCATCTTCCACACCCTGATCTGGCCGGCCCAGCTCATGGCCTACTCCGATGCCACCGGCGAGACCTACAACCTGCCCTACGATGTGCCGGCTAACCAGTACCAGACGGTGCGGGGTGCCAAGGCGTCCACCAGTCGCAACCTGGCCGTATGGGTGCTCGACTTCCTCTCCCGTTACGACCCCGACCCGTTGCGCTACTACCTGGCGGTGACCATGCCCGAGACCTCGGACTCGGATTTCACCTGGGCGGACTTCGTGCGCCGCAACAACGACGAGCTGGTGGCCACTTGGGGCAACCTGGTGAACCGGGTGCTGGCCTTCGCCTACCGGCACTTCGATCGGGCCATCCCCACCCCGGCCCAGCTCTTGGAGCGCGACCGGACGCTGCTGCACCATGTGGAGCAGGCGTTGAAGCGCGCCGGCGAGAGCATCGCCGCCTGTCGCTTCCGGGCGGGGGTGGAGGCGGCCATGGCGGCGGCCCGCGAGGCGAACCGCTATCTTGAGGACAGCGCCCCCTGGCGCCTGGTGGCCCAGGACCGGCCCCGCTGCGCCACCGTCATCTACACCAGCATCGCTGCCATCAACGGGCTCAAGGTTGCCTTCTACCCCTACTTGCCCTTCACCAGCCAGCGCCTGCACCAGATGCTCGGTTACCGCGGCACTCTGGAGTCCCAGGGCTGGAAGTTCGACCTGCCCCGTCCCGGGCAGCACCTGGCCGAGCCAGAGCCCCTGTTCAAGAAGCTCGACCCGGGCATCGTAGCCGAGGAGGAGGCCCGCCTGGGGGTCTAGCGGTGCTGGTGGACTCCCACTGCCATCTGCAAGACCGCCAGTTCGAGGCGGACCGTGGCGAGGTGCTGGCCCGGGCACGAGAGGCGGGCGTGCGCGCTTTCGTCGTGGTGGGCTGGGACCTGGAGTCCAGCCGTCGGGCTATCGACCTGGCCGACGAGCATCACGACGTCTACGCCGTCATCGGTGTCCATCCCCACTATGCCAGCCGGTTGGACGGCCGGGCGCTCCGCTCCTTGCGTCGTATGGCCGATTCGGCCAAGGTGGTGGGCATCGGCGAGACCGGCCTCGACTTCTACCGCAACCTGTCGCCGCCGGAGGACCAGCGTCGCGCCTTCCGTGCCCAGCTGGAGCTGGCAGCCGAGCTGAGGCTGCCGGTGGTGGTGCACTCGCGCCAGGCCGACGAGGAGACCTTCCGCGTACTGGAGGCGTACGAGCGGGCGGTGCTGCCCGACTGGCCCAAAGACCGCCCCCTGGGCCAGATGCACTGTTTTGCGGGCGACCTCTCCCTGGCCCTGAGTTACGTGCAGATCGGGTTCCTGGTGTCGGTGCCGGCCACCTGCACTTATCCCAAGAGTGAGCGCATCTGCACCGTGGCCCGCGGCATACCGCTGCGCTGGCTGACGGTAGAGACCGATGCCCCCTACCTGCCCCCCCAGTCCCACCGGGGCAGGCGCAACGAGCCCAGCTACCTGCCACTGACAGTGGAGGCTATCGCCAGCCTGAGAGGGGAGGAGCCGTCGCGGGTGGCCCGGGGCACCGCGCTGGCCGCCGCCTGGCTTTTCGGCCTGGGGGACATCGGCGGGGAGGAAGGAGCCTAGATGGTCGCTGCCAAGCTGTACGGGCCCGTGCAGCAGGACCTGGCCCTGGTAGAGGAGCTGATGGCCTCCCTGCGCCAGGTGGACTATCCGCCCCTGGCCCATATGCTGGACATCGTCCTCTCCGGGTCGGGCAAGCGCCTGCGGCCGGCCCTGGTGCTGCTCTCGGGCACCTTCGGCGACTACCGCCTCGACCTGCTGGTGCCCCTGGCCGCCTCGGTGGAGCTACTGCATACCGCCACCCTGGTTCACGACGACGTCATCGACAGCGCCGACACTCGCCGCGGGCGGCCCACCGTGAACAGCGTCTTCCACAACAGCACCTCGGTCATGCTGGGCGACTACATGTTCGCTCACGCTGCCGAGCTGGTGGCCCGCACTGGCAATATCCGCGTCATCCGCCTCTTCGCCCATACGCTGATGGTCATGGCGCGGGGGGAGATCACGCAGGACATGTCGGCGTACGATTCCCGTCAGGACGTGCAGGAGTACCTGCACCGCATCGCCGGCAAGACAGCATCGCTGTTCGCCACCGCCTGCGAGGGCGGGGCGATCGTGGCCGGCGAACCGGAGGAGTGGGTGCTGGCCCTGCGCGATTACGGCTACAACCTGGGCATGGCCTTCCAGATCGTGGACGACATCCTGGACTTCACGGGCGACGAGGCCGAGATGGGCAAGCCCGTGGGCAGTGACCTGATGCAGGGCACCCTGACCCTCCCCTCACTGTTGCTGCTGCAGCGCTACCCGGACGACAACCCCGTACAGCGGTTCTTCCACGAGCGCACGCAGGAGCACCTGCAACAGGCCGTGCTCATGGTGCGGGACTCGGAGGTCTTGGACGAGTCGTATGCCATAGCCCGCCAGTTCAGCCGTCGGGCCCTGGAGGCGCTGGACGTCCTGCCGGGCACCGAGGCGCGCCAGACGCTGGAGTATTTGGCGGAGTACATCCTGGAGCGCCGCAGCTAGCTACCGCCCGCCCGGGCCCGCCGACGATCGTCTGCTGTGGACCGGTTGACGCCGGAGCGAGCGCACCACGGTGCCGCTGAACAGGGGACGGTAGCCGGCCTGCGCTCCCCGGGAGTGCCGGGGGATTCTGCAGGGGCCCCTCGCTGAGGCCCTGGCCCGCGAAGACCTACTCCAGCTAGTCCTTGACCTCAGCGCGGCCGTGCGGGCTGATTATGGTCTTGGGCGCCTTCTTCTTGACGGTGATGGGCAAGGGGAAGCCCTGCTTGTCCACGCCCCACCGCTTGCGGTAGCTCTCTTCCGACTTCTCCACTCGCTCTTGCTCGGCCTTTTCTTCCAGTTCGCCCTTGGTGGGCTTGGGCTTTACCTCTGGCTCGGCCAGCTCCGGGTGCTCGTAGTGGCGCATGCGCGTGGCCAGGGTCTTCACTTCCCGCTCCAGGTGCCAGTAGGTGCCCTTGTCGGGTATGCGGCGGGGGTAGCCGTCGCGCATGGTGAAGGCCGTGAAGCTGGACATGATGCGTTCCGCGTCGCGGTGGCACTGGGGACAGGGAGCCGGCAGGGAGGCATCGCGCATGGGGCGGAAGTACTCGAAGATGCCGTCGCACTCACGGCAGTAGTACTCGTAGAGGGGCATCCTCATCCCTCCTTTCCCTGGCCCTGAGGGGCCTTCTGTGCCGTCTCCTGGCGCACCGGCGCGATGACGCGGTCGAATTTGGGCGGCCGGTTGTACACGGGCCGCTGGTGGTAGGGCACCCGCTGGGGATAGCCCGCCTTGAAGGAACGAGTAGCGAAGGAGGTGGGCATGATACGCTCCGCCTCCCCACCACACCGGGGGCATACGGCGGGCCGGTCGGACTCCCTGATCGACCGCAGCGCCTCGAACACCTCATCGCATTGCTGACAGTAATACTCATACAGGGGCATAGCCTCAGGCCTCCTGAGCGGCGGTCAGCAACTGCCGTTGCAGGTGGTCGAGGAACGACGTGGAGCAGGCATCGCCCTCCAGAAGGTGGGCGATGTAGGCCCGAAGGTGCAGTTCCACCTCCCGGGCGATGGCTGGGGGCAGGCGCAGGCGCGATACCTGCCCGGCCGGCCCCCTTTGCAGCACGCGCAGGGCGGCGAGGGCGCCGGCGCTGAGGGGGCGTGCGCCTGCCTGCCCGGGCGCGCAGGCCGGGCAGAGGACGCCCCCGGCCATGGGCGAGAAGGCCCCGCGCTCCACCGCCGTTGCGCCGCAGGCGAGGCAGCGGCCCAGCTCGGGGCCGAAGCCCCCCTGGCGCAGCAGGCGGGCCTCCAGCCTGCGCAGCGCCAGGGGGGGCGACGCGCCCTGTTCCAGCCAGCGCAGCGTCTCCAGCAGCAGGTGATAGGCCAGATACGACTCGCTGCCCGGAGGCAGGAAGCGGTCCACCAGCTCGCAGGCGTAGAGGCCCATGCCCAGCCGGTCGAGGTCGGCCTGGAGGGCGGGAAAGCTTTCCAGGGTCTGGCACCCGGCGACGACGTAGCGGGTGTGGCCCTGGGCTAGCTGTACGAGGACACGGGTCAGGGGCTGCAGGTGGCCGCCCATGCGGCTCTTGGCCCGCCGCACGCCCTTGGCCTTGGCTTCCACCTTGCCATGAGTGGGCGAGAGGAGGACGACCAGTCGGTCCGCCTCGGCCAGCGGGCGGTGGCGGAGGACGATGGCCTCGGTCTTGAAGAGCCGGGGCGTCTCCACCTGCCTACAGCTCCTGACGTCCCTCCAGGGCGCGGGCGATGGTCACGTCGTCGGCATACTCGATGTCGGCGCCCATGGGCAGGCCCCGGGCCAGGCGCGTCACCCGCACGCCCAGGGGGCGGAGCAGACGGGCCAGGTACATGGCTGTCGCCTCCCCCTCCAGGCTGGGGTTGGTGGCGACGATGACTTCCCTCACCTCGCCCGAGCGGAGCCTGTCCAGCAGCTCCCCTACTTTGAGGTCCTCGGGGCCGATGCCGTCCATGGGCGAGATGACGCCATGCAGGACGTGATAAAGGCCGCGATAGCGTCCGCTGCGCTCGATGGCCAGCACGTCCAGGGGCTCCTCTACTACGCAGACGGTAGCGCGGTCGCGCTGGGGGTCGCTGCAGAAACGACAGGGGTCGGTGTCGGTGAGGTACTGGCAGCGTGAGCAGAGGGTAACCCTCTCTCTGGCCTCGATGATCGCGTCGGCCAGGGCGCGGGCCTCGGCCGCCGGGGCGCGCAGGACATGGTATGCCAGACGCTGGGCGCTCTTGGGCCCGATGCCGGGCAGCTTGTGGAACTCCTCGATGAGGCGGGCCACAGGGCCGACGGCTGCAGCGGACTCTTGCAACAGAAACGCCCCCCTTTGTTCGCTCAGCTAAGCACATTCATTATAGGCCAGGCGGGGCGTTCCCTGAACGGGTCACGGCCCCAGGCCGGGAAGGCCCAGGCCGCCGGCGATGCCCATGACCTGCTGCATCTGGGCCGCCCGCACTTTTTCCAGCGCCTCGTTGACGGCGGCCATCACCAGGTCCTGGAGCATCTCCACGTCGTCGGGGTCCACGGCTTCGGGCCGTATGGCGATGGAGAGGAGCTGGGGGCGGGCGTTCATGACCACCGTCACGGCGCCGCCGCCGGCGGAGGACTCCACCACCGTATCTTCCAGCGCGCGCTGGGCCTGGGCAACCCGCTCCTGGAGTTGCTGGATCTGGCGCATCAGGTCTCGTTCAGGCCTCTTCTGCGGGGACATCGTCTTCGCCTCCTTCCTGGGCGATGGGGACAGCGCCATGGCGCAGCGCCTCCCTGAGCAGGTGCCCGCCGCGGCCCGTCCGGGACGGGGAGGCCAGTTCCAGCCGCACCCGCACCGGTCGGCCCAGCGCCTCGGAGGCGATGCGCTCCAGGACTTCTCGGTACATGGGCCGGTCCATGTGCTGGACGAGCTGCCGGTAGGGGAAGCCCAGCACCAGCTCTTCTTCGTCTACCCGGGCGATGCGGGCGCTGCCCAGCAGGTCGGCGAGGGAGAGGTTCACCCGCCGGCATAACGATACGAGGCGCTCGTGCAGAGGGCCCGGGTCGTCGGCCTGGGGCTGGCCCTGCGCAGGCGGCGGCTCCTCGACCGGCGCGGGGTCGGCGGGCGGGTCTTGGGCCGCTGCCGGCGCCGACGACGGGGCGGAGCGCGTAGGCGCTCCCAGCACTTCCACCAGGGCCAGCTCCAGGGGAAGGGGGGAGTAGGGATCGTCGCGGAAGTCGGCGCCGGCCAAGGCCTTCAGCGCCTGGACGATGCGAGCCTCGGGGGCGGAGCGGGCCAGTGGCTCCAGCTCGGCCAGCTCCTCTTGGGCCATGTCCAGCGTGTCGGCGGCGCCGGTGCGAAGGAGGAGCAGGGCCCTGAGGTGGGCCACGGCCTCGCGGGCGAGCTGGCGCATCTCAACGCCGTCGTCATGGGCAGAGGCCACCACTCGCAGGGCCCCGGGCAGGTCGCCGCGGGCGATGGCTGCCACCAGCTCGTGGCCGCGGGGGTCGGCGCGCAGCCCCAGGGCATCCATCACCTGGTCGGCGGTGGGGGAAGGGCCGTAGTAGGCCACCACCTGCTCCAGCAGGTTTATGGCATCGCGGAGGGAGCCGCCCGAGGCGCGGGCGATCTGCTCCAGCCCGCGGCGGTCGATGTCGTAGCCTTCGGCCTGACAGACCTGGGCCAGTCTATCCACGGCTGCCTGCATGGGGATACGGCGCAGGTCGAATCGCTGGCACCGGGAGACGATGGTGGCCGGCAGGCGGTGGGGCTCGGTGGTGGCCAGGACGAAGATGACATGGGGCGGCGGCTCCTCCAGCGTCTTCAGGAGGGCGTTGTATGCTTCCTGAGTGAGCATGTGGACCTCGTCGATGAGGTATACCTTGTAGCGTCCGCCCATGGGCGCCAGGCCCACCCGGTCCCGCAGGCGGCGGATCTCGTCGATGCCGCGGTTGCTGGCGGCGTCCATCTCTACCAGGTCCGGGGCCTGGCCCTGCAGGTATTCCAGGCAGGAGGGGCAGCGGTTGCAGGGCTCGCCGTCCTCCGGCGAGGGGCAATTGACTGCCTTGGCGATGAGGCGTCCCAACGAGGTCTTGCCGGTGCCTCTAGGGCCGCAGAGGAGATAGGCGTGGGCCACGCGCCCCGAGGCCACCGCGTTGCGCAGCGTGCGGGTGACGGGCTCCTGGCCCACCACCTCGCAGAAGCGCTGAGGGCGCCACTTGCGGTACAGCACCTGAGAGCCGGGGGCTTCGCTCGCCATCACGGCTCCCAGTATAGGCCGCGGGCGCCCCCTCAGCCAGGAAGCGTTCTGTCTAGTTGACCCGTTAGCGCCGGGCCTAGCGCTGCCGGTGGGCCTGGAACATCCACAGGTGCTTCTCCAGGCCCTTGACCACGTCTATGAGGATGTCCTGGCTGGCCAGGTCGTCCTCCACCTCGTCCATGGCGGAGCGGGCCACCGCCGCTACCTTTCCGAGACGATCGATCATCAGGCGGACCACATCGGCGTCCTGCAGTTCGCCGTCGGGCAAGGGGTCGAGGGTGCTGTCGCGACCGATGTGGCCGGCCTGCCCGGCCGCCGGTACGCCCAGGGCCAGCATGCGCTCGGCCAGCAGGTCGGCATACATGCGAGCGTCGTTGACCACTTCGTCGAGCTGCAGGTGGATGCTGCGGAAGTTGGGGCCGTAGACGTTCCAGTGGGCCTGCTTGGTCTGCAGCGAGAGGTCGATGACGTGCACCAGGGTCTTCTGGAGGGCTGCCGCCACCTTCATGCGGGTATCGGCGGCCACTGCTACTTGGGTCTCCACCGCACTTCACCTCCCAGACCGTATGTGGCACCGCGGCCGTTCTGGCTTATATTCTAGCCGTGGCCGACATAGCGGGTCAATTTTCGCGGAATACTTCGGTCAATATCGCCGTTTCTCGTTCGCGCATCCTCTTCTCGTCTTGGGGCTCCGCATGGTCGTATCCCAGCAGGTGGAGAATGCCGTGCACCAGCAGGTGGGCCACCTCCTCCCGCAGGGGTCGCCCTGCTGCCTCGGCCTGGCGCCGGGCCGTGGGCAGCGAGATGACTACCTCCCCCAGCCGGCGGACGGCGTCGGGCACGGGAAAGGACTCTCCTTCCTCCAGGGAGAAGGACAGCACGTCCGTGGGCGCGTCCTCCTGGGCATAGGTGCGGTTCAGCTCCCGCACCGTCTCGTCATCGGTGACGACGATTCCCAGCTCCGCCCGTCCGACGCCTTCGGCCTTCAGGGCAGTGGCGGCCACCCCGCGCAGCCAGGGGGCCGGCGCCTCGGCACGGAAGGGAGGGTCGATGCGGACGTCTATCCGCAGAGCAGGCATCTAGGAGAAGGCCCGCGCGGCCGCTTCGGCGGCGTCGATGACCGGGAAGGGGAAAACGCCCAGGACCAGCAGGCCCGCCACCGCTGCCGCCGTAGTCACCGCCAGGAGCGGGGTCGGCCGCACTGGCTCCGGGCTCACCGGCTCGCCCACATACATGTTCAGCACGATGCGCAGGTAGTAGTAGGCGGAGATAACGCTGTTGATGACGCCAGCGATGGCCAGCCACACCAGATCGGCCTGGACGGCGGCGTTGAAGATATACAGCTTGGCTACAAAGCCAGCCGTGGGCGGTATGCCCGTGAGCGACACCAGGCAGAGGGTCAGCGCCAGCGCCAGCAATGGCGACCGCCGCGCCATGCCGGTGTAGTCGGCGATGCTGTCGCTGCGGATGCGCTGCGAGATGGCGATGACGCAGGCGAAGGCGCCCAGGTTGGTGAAGGCGTAGCTGGCGGCGAAGAAGAGCAGGCCCCCCAGCCCCAGCTCCACCTGGGGCTCGCCCGCTGCTACCGCTGCCAGGCCAATGAGGAAGTAGCCGGCCTGGGCGATGGAGCTGTAGCCCAGGAGCCGCTTGATGTCGTTCTGCACCAGCGCCACCACGTTGCCCAGGGTCATGGACAGCACCGAGAGGACGGCGAACATGGTGGCCCAGTCGGGCGCGATGGCCCCCTGCCCCAGCCCTTCCACGAAGACGCGGGCGGCTACGGCGAACCCTGCCGCCTTGGAGCCCACCGACAGGTAGCCCGTCACTGGCGTGGGGGCGCCCTGGTAGACATCGGGCACCCACATCTGGAAGGGGACGATGGCCATCTTGAAGCCCAGGCCGGCCGCCAGGAGCACCGAGGCCAGTACGAACCCCAGCCGCTGGTCGTCGGCCTCTGCCGCCGCCCTGGCGATGCCCTCCAGGCTCGTGGAGCCGGAGAGCCCGAAGAGGAGGGCCATGCCATAGAGGGTCAGGGCGGCCGCCACTGCCCCCAGCAGCAGGTACTTGATGCCCGCCTCGCTGGACCGGTCGTCCTTCAGGAACCCGGCCAGTATGAACTGGCAGATGCTGGTCAGCTCCAGGGCGACGAATATAGCGATGAGGTCCCTGGCCCCGGCCAGGAACATGAGCCCCGCTGCCGAGGCCAGCACCAGGGCGTAGTACTCGGCCTGGTGGCGGTTGCCCCGGAGGTAGTCCACCGAGAACAGCACCACGGCTATGACCACGCCGGCGAACAGCACGGCGAAGAAGAGGGAAAAGTCGTCCAGAACGTAAGTGTCGAAGAAGGCGCTGCCGCGGGTATCGGTAGCGGCGTGGGCCACTGCCCACAGCAGGGACCCCAGGCCGCCGAGAAGAGCAAGACCTGGCGTGCCCACGACGTACCAGGCCATCCAGCGGCGCGCTCCCAGCAAGCCGGCGAAGGCGTCGCAGATGAGGAGGAGGCCACCCACCGCCATCAACAGCAGTTGCGGGCCGATGAGGTTGACGTTCTCCATCTCTCGCTACCCCAGCCTGGATGCGATGGGCAGCACGCCCCTCTCGAACAGGTCCATCACCACCGCCGGGTAGATGCCCACCAGCAGGATCACGGCCACCAGGGCGAGGGTGGGCACCCGCTCCCACCAGGCCACGGCGTCGCCGATGCCCTGCCAGCGGGGGCTGGGCTCGCCCCAGAAGACCCTCTGCACCATCCAGAGGATGTAGCCCGCTGCCAGCAGTACCCCCATCACCCCCAGTACCGTCAGGAGCTGGTGCTGGGGGAAGGTGCCAAGGAAGACCGTTATCTCCGAGACGAACCCGGCCAGGCTGGGCAGCCCCAGCGAGGCCAGCCCGGCGATGACCATCACCGTGGCCACGTACGGCATGCGGTGGGCCAGCCCCGAGAGCTCCGGTATGGCCCGGGTGTGAGTGCGGTCGTACACCAGGCCCACCATGACGAACAGCAGGCCGGTGATCAGGCCGTGGGTGAACATCTGCATGGCCGCGCCGGTGAGCCCCACCGTGCCCAGCGCCGAGGCCCCAAGCAGGACGTAGCCCATGTGACTGACGCTGGAGTAGGCGATGAGCCGTTTGAGGTCCTGCTGCATCAGCGTCACCAGGGCGCCATAGAGGATGCTGAGGGCGGCGAACGCGGCCAGGAAGAGCGAGGCGTCGCGGGCGACGTCGGGCAGGATGGAGAAGCAGAGGCGCAGGATGCCGTAGCCCCCCATCTTCAGCAGCACGCCCGCCAGGATGACGCTCACCGCCGTGGGCGCGTCGGTGTGGGCGTCGGGCAGCCAGGTGTGCAACGGCACCACCGGCAGCTTGATGCCGAAGGCGACCATCAGGAAGGCGAAGATGACCGCCGCCGGAACCACCGCCTCCCGCAGCGGCCCCATCTCCTGCAGTTCCCGCATGTCGAAAGTGCCGGCAGCGAAGCCCAGGGCCAGGATGCCTACCAGCATGAAGGCCGAGCCGAAGAAAGTGAATAGCACGTACTTCCAGGCCGAGTAGACCCGCCGGCCGGTGCCCCAGATGGAGATGAGGAAGTACATGGGCAGCAGCTCCAGCTCGAAGAACAGGAAGAAGAGCACCAGGTCCAGGGAGCTGAACACTCCCAGAAGACTAGTCTCCAGCACCAGCAGCCAGGCGAAGTACTCCCGTGGCCGCAGCTCGATATTCCACGAGACCAGTACGGCCACCGTTGCCAGGAAGGCGGTCAGCACCACCAGCGGCAGCGAGAGGCCGTCCACTCCCAGCAGGTAGCGCACGGTGAAGGGCGCTACCTCTGAGCTGATCCAGGTATGGGCGTCCACAAACTGGAACTGGGCGCCGTCGCGGTCATAGGCGGCGAACAGCGCCAGGGCGCACGCCAGCACCACCAGCGAGACTGCCAGGGCCAGCCACCGCGCCCACGCCTCCCGGGCCCGGGGCAGCAGGGCCACCGCCACCGCCCCCGCCAGCGGGAAGAAAGTCATGAACGACAGCATGCGCCTTTCTCCTCGTTCGTCACGGATTGGCCAGAAGCACGATGACCGTGGCCAGCACCACGCCCAGGGCCACGGCCGCGCCGTACACCTGCGGCTGTCCGGCCTGGGCCAGTCGCAGCCGGTCGGCGGCCTCGCGCGCTGCCTGGGCGACGCCGTTGACGACGCCGTCCACAACGTAGCGGTCCCACAGGTGGAGGCCCTGGGCCACGCCTGCCAGCACCAGCCGTCCGGTTATGACGCCCTCGTACAGGTCGTCCAGGTAGTACTTGCGTTCCAGCAGCCGGTGCAGGGGGGCCAGGGCGCGGGCGACGGCATCGGCCGAGACCGCCTGCAGCCCGTAGACGACCCAGGCCACTGCCAGCCCCGCGAGCCCCGTGGCCATCGATGCGGCAGCGATGCCGAAGCGGAAGTGGGGCTCGGCGGCCAGCTCCTCGCCCTCCGCAGGCAGCGCTCCCGCCAGCAGGTGCTCCACCCCGTGCCCCAGGTTGGTGAAGCCGGCCGTCACTGCCAGCCCGGCCAGCAGTACCATCGGCAGGAGCATCACCAGGGGCGATTCGTGAGGATGCGCCGGCGCGTGGCCGTGCTCGCCCGCCTCGCCACCCCGGTACTGGCCGCCGAAGGTCAGGAAGAGCATCCGCCCCACGTAGAGGGCGGTGAGGAACACGCCCACCAGGAGCGCCCAGAAGACCACGGGCCGCTCGTCCCAGGCCACCGCCAGTACCTCGTCCTTGCTCCAGAAGCCGGCGAACGGGAACAGCCCCACCAGCGCCAGGGCCCCCACCGTCATGGTGGCGAAGGTGACGGGCATGTGCCGGGCGAGGCCGCCCATGCGGCGCATGTCGAAGGTGCCCGTGGCGTGGTTCACGGAGCCGGAGCCCAGGAACAACAGCGCCTTGAAGAAGGCGTGGGTGAACAGGTGGAAGATGGCCGGAGCGAAGGCGAAGGAGCCCAGCCCCGCCATCATGTAGCCTAGCTGGCTGATGGTGGAGTAGGCCAGCACCCGCTTGATGTCGGTCATGACCACGCCCAGGAGGGCCGACATGAGGGCGGTGACGGCGCCGATGACGGCTACCGTGGCGATGGCCTCCTCGGCCAGGGCGTAGGCCGGGAATAGGCGGGCCACCAGGTAGACTCCCGCTGCTACCATCGTGGCGGCGTGGATCAAAGCCGAGACCGGCGTGGGGCCCTCCATGGCGTCGGGCAACCAGACGTGCAGGGGGAACTGGGCCGACTTGCCCGCCGCGCCGGCAAATACCCCGCCGGCGAAGAAGGCCACCACGCTCCCCGCCACGGCGCCGCCCAGCACAAGTTCATGGATGCGGGCGATGTCCAGCTCGCCCGTCTGCCACCAGATGAGCAGGATGGCCGAGATGAGTCCCAGGTCTCCCAGGCGCGTCACCAGGAAGGCCTTGGTAGCCGCCCGTCGCGCCGAGTCGCGATAGAACCAGAAGCCGATGAGCAGGTAGGAGCAAAGGCCCACCATCTCCCAGAAGACGAAGAGCTGGAGGATATTGGACGCGGACACCAGCCCCAGCATGGCGCCGGTGAAGAGGGACATGAAGGCGAAATAGCGCGAGTACCCCGGGTCGCCAGCCATGTAGCCCTGGGAGTACACCTGCACCATGAGGGAGACGCCCGTTACCACCACCAGCATCAGGGCGGAGAGGCCGTCGAGCCGGAAGCCGATGTCCACCGTCAGCGGGCCCACCGTCACCCATTCATGGGGAGCGAAGCCCACGGCGTGGCCGTCGTTCTGGATGGCCGAGTCCAGCGCCCAGATAGAGAGGGCCAGGGCGGCGGCGATGGCGAGGATGGTCAGGTAGCCGCTCCAGGCCGGCCGCCACAGCCTCACCCCGCTGGACGAGAGCAGGGACGCCAGGGCGATGACGGCGAAGGAGCCGAGAGGCAGCAGGACGATGGCCCAGGCGGCTGCCTCCGGTATCGGGTCGAACATGTCAGATCTTCCTCATGATCTCCCGGGCCACGTGCCCCTTGCCCCAGGGCACGTAGACCGTGTGGGGCTCCAGTTCGGCCTCCTCGGCCCAGGAGGAGGCCGGCTTCACCAGTACCGAGACGGCCTCGGCGTTGAAGACCGCCTTCCACATCTCGGCCGTGTAAGCGCTCTTCACCTCGAGCAGGCGGTACCACATGGTCGCCTCACCAGCGCAAGAGGTTTATCCGGTCTACGTCCACCGACTCGCGGCGGCGATAGACGGCCACGGCCAGGGCCAGGGCCACCGCCGCCTCTGCCGCCGCCACGGTGATGCTGAACACTACGAAGACCTGCCCGGAAAGGCGTTCGGCTGCCTCCAGGAACCGGGCGAAGGCCACCAGGCTGAGATTGACGGCATTGAACATCAGCTCGATGCCCATGAGGATGCCGACGATGTTGCGTTTGGCCAGGGCCATGAACAGGCCCACCCCGAAGAGCAGGGCCGAGAGGACGAGGAAATGCTCCAGGCCGACGCTCACCCCTCAGTCCTCCCTGACCAGGACGATGGCCCCCAGCATCGCCGCCAGTAGCAGCACCGAGGCCACTTCGAAGGGCAGAACGTAGCGGTTCAGCAACGCCTCGCCGATGGCCGAAGCGGTCTCGCGGAAGCCCTCGCGGGCGCCATCGCCCCAGTCGGTGGCGACGGCCACGGCTATCACCAGGCCGGCCAGAGCGCCAGCCAGTACCAGGGCCGGCCAGCGCATGCCCGTCTCGGCGTTGTCGCGGGCCGCCCTGGGGGTCAAAACGATGGCGAAGACGATGAGCACCGAGATGGCCCCGGCATAGATGAGCGCCTGGGCTACGCCCAGGAAGTCGGCCGAGAGGAGGACGAACAGTCCCGCCACGCCCAGGAAGCTGACCACCAGGGCCACGACCGCCCGGACCAGGTCGCGCACCAGGGCCGTGACCAGGGCGGCGCCCAGCGTGACCACGGCCAGCGCCCAGAAGGCGACGACGCTGCCCACGTCCTCCATGCCGCGCTATCCTCAGGGCAAAGGCTGGTAGTAGATGCCGCCCACCTCTCGCACCAACAGCGGGCGCTTGGCCCGCATGCGCGGGCTCAGGCCGCCGGCTATTGCACCCCACCCCACGATCAGGGCCGCGGTCAGGGCGAAGTTCAGCACGGCGAAGGCAGGCAGGACCAGACCTGCCGAGGCGCCCGTCTCCGTCCAGACCACTTTCTCCAGGCCGGCCAGCAGCACGTTGAGGAGCATGAGCGGCAACAGGAATTTCCAGGCGAAGCCCATGAGCTGGTCGATGCGGATGCGGGGCAACGTCCCCCGCATCCAGATGAACAGGAAGAAGGTGCCGTAAAGCTTGGCGAGGAAGATCAGCCAGCCCGGCACCCACTCCTCCAGGCCCCACAGCGTCCAGCCCCCCAGCCAGAGGGTGACGATGGTGGCGGCCACAGCGAACCCCGCCACGTACTCGGCGAGCTGGAACATGCCCCAGCGGATGCCGCCGTACTCGGTATGGTAGCCGGCCACGATCTCGGACTCTGCCTCGGCAATGTCGCTGGGGCTGCGGTTCACTTCCACAGCGCTGGCGATGATGAACGCCAGCAGACCGAGGGGCTGCAGGAAGACCAGCCAAGCGTTGTAGTTGTCCTGCCAGGCCACCACATCCCCCAGGCGCATGCTCCCGGTGAACACCGGCACCGCCAGCAGGGCCAGCACCTGCACCACTTCGTAGCTGATGAGCATGGCCACACTGCGCATGGCCCCGAACAGGGAGTACTTGTTGCTGGACGACCACCCCGCCATGAAGACGGCGATGGTAGCCGTGGAAGTGACGGCCACAATGTACAGGACGCCCACGTTCAGGTCGGCCACTACCATGCCGGGGGAGAAGGGGAAAACGGCCAGCACCAGTATGGCCGGCACCACCACCAGGATGGGGGCGAGCCAGTACAGCACGCGGTCGGCGTTGCGGGGGGTGACCATCTCTTTGGCCAGCACCTTCAACGCATCGGCCAGGGGCTGGAGTATGCCCCACGGCCCGACGCGGTTGGGGCCCAGCCGCACCTGCATGCGCCCCAGGACTCGGCGCTCGATCCAGATAAAGGCCAGCTGGCTCAGGATGGCCCAGAGCAGCACCGCCACGATGCCGACGATGCCGGAGAGAACGTAGGTTACCCAGTCGGGCGCCCCCCGCTCGGAGATCCACTCCAGGATGGCGCCCACCAGGTTGCCCAGGTCGCGCAGGTCCCACCACTCGGCCAGGAAGGGGCTCACCTGTCTACCTCTCCCACCACGATGTCGACGCTGCCCAGGATGACGATGGCGTCAGCCACAGTCATTCCCCTGACGAGTTCGGGCAAGGGAGTCAGGTTGATGAGCGACGGCGAGCGAATGTGGAAGCGGAAGGGTGCCGGCCCCCCGTCGCTGACCACGTAAAAGCCCAGCTCGCCCCGCGGCGACTCGATGCGGCCGTAGGCCTCGCCCGGGGGTGGCTGCAGGGCCAGGGGCACCTGGGTCTGGTACGGGCCGGAAGGGATCATGTCCAGGGCCTGTTCCAGGATGCGCACCGACTGGCGCATTTCGGCCAGGCGCACCAGGAAACGGTCGTAGCAGTCGCCGTTGGTGCCCACGGGGATGTCGAACTCCACTTGGTCGTAGGCGGCGTAGGGGTCAGCCTTGCGCAAGTCCCAGGCGACGCCCGAACCGCGCAGCATAGGGCCTGACACCGAGTAGCTGATGGCCTTGTCGGCGGGCAGAACGCCCACGCCGCGGGCGCGGGCGATGATGATCTCGTTCTCCACCAGCAGGTCTTCGTATTCGCTTATGCGCTGGGGCATCTCCTTCACGAAGTCGCGCAGGCGGGGCATGAACTCGGGCGGCAGGTCGCGGGACACCCCGCCGATGCGCATGTAGTTGGTGGTCAGCCGCGCGCCGCAGGCCAGCTCGAAGAGGTCCAGCACCTTTTCCCGCTCCCGCATCATGTACAGCAGGGGCGTGTGCCAGGCGCCGCAGTCGTTGATGAAGGTACCGATAGCCATACAGTGGGAAGCGATGCGCTGCAGCTCGGCCATGATGGTGCGGATCCACTGGGCGCGGGGCGGCACCGGCACCGAGGCGAGCTTCTCCACCGCCAGGCAGTAGGCCAGGTTGCCCGTCATGGCTGCCAGGTAGTCGGTACGGTCGGTGAAGGGTATGTTCTGGGTGAAGGAGCGCTCCTCGGCCAGCTTCTCCATGCTGCGGTGCAGGTAGCCCATGACCATCTGGCAGTCGACGATGCGCTCCCCGTCCAGGGTCAGGCGCAGGCGGAAGACGCCGTGGGTGCTGGGGTGCTGAGGCCCCACGTTCACCACGAAGGGCTCGGTGCGCATGGCCATCCCTATCCCCTCCCCGTATCGGGCTCCCCGGGCTCGCCCGGGAAGCGCTGCAGCCCCGGCATGCGCTGTCCGGGCATGGCCAGCCAGTCCTTGCGCAGCGGATGGCCCGGGAACCCTTCCCACAGGAACAGTCGGCGCAGGTCCGGGTGACCCCGGAAGCGGATGCCCATCAGGTCGTAGGCCTCCCGCTCCTGCAGGTCGGCTCCCAGCCAGACGGAGGTCACGGAGGGCACCTCTGGCTCTTCGCGGTCCCAGACCTTCACTTTCAGCACGCCCAGCTGATTCAGGCGAAACGACTGCAGGTGATAAACGACCTCGAAGTGGTCGAGCCTGTCCACGGCCGTGAGGCAGCTCAGGAACTTGAAGTCCGTCTCCTCGTCGTCGCGCAGGAAGCGGCAGACCTCCACCAGGTCGTCGGGCCGCACCTCCACCCACTCGGGGTTGGCGTCCACCACGGCCTCGGGCAGGCGTTGCGAGATGCGGTGGGCCAGCTCCAGGCCCGACAGGTAGCGGGTGCCCACCCTATCCCCCTCCATGGCGGAGGGCGGAGTGCCGTCGGGAACGGGGCCCGTTCGTTACAGCCACTCCAGCGCCCTCTTGCGCCAGGCATAGATGAGCCCGATGAGGAGCACCAGGACGAAGGTCAAGACCTCGATGAACCCGGCCACAGCCACCCTCTCCAGAGAAGTGGCCCACGGGAAGAGGAACACCGCCTCCACGTCGAAGATGACGAACAGCAGGGCGAAGATGTAGTAGCGGAAGTTGAACTGCACCCAGGCCGGGCCCTCGGTGGGGATACCGCACTCGTAGGTGTCTTCCTTGACCGGATTGGGGCGGTCGGGGCGCAGTCGCAGGCGGGAGAAGAGCCAGGAGGTGACCACGCCGCCCAAGGGGAAGATGATGGCCAGCACCAAAAGGAAGCCGACGTGACCCCACTCGGACAGCATGGGCGAGAGTTTGTGAACGCAGTCGCGTTTCGGCGCCAGTATAGCATGCGCCCCCCACAGGCACAAGCGAGGCCCGCAACCTTGACCCTCACGGGAAGGATAGCTACCATCGGTGCGTAAGCGGTGAGAGGCCCCTTCCGGCCTCTCGCTCTTTATAGGAGGAGCCCGTGGCCCAGAGCCGCCCGTATGCCAAACCGGTGCCCGAGCCCAGCCCCGAGACCCGCTTCTTCTGGGAGAAGTGCCGCCAGCACGAGCTGTGGCTGCCCTACTGCCCCCGCTGCCAGCGCTTCTTCTGGTACCCGCGGGACTTTTGCCCCCGTTGCTTCGCCTGGGACGTGGAATGGCGCCGGGCCAGCGGGCGCGGCAGGGTCTACACCTTCGCTATCCACTACCGGGCCTTCCACCCTGCCTGGGAGGCGGAAGTGCCCTATGTCACGGCCATCGTGGAGCTGGAGGAGGGTGTGCGCCTTTACACCGCCCTGGTGGAGGTGGAGCCCGAGCCGGGCAAGGTGCGCTGCGACATGCCGGTGGAGGTGGTCTTCGAG